>ENA-UERW01000913-UERW01000913.1-human-gut-metagenome-genome-assembly--contig:-NODE-913-length-22917-cov-8.965937_pt1 | contig 22917 bp, 19 predicted proteins | sample MGYA00242994_ERZ507995 | MGnify/ENA primary metagenome ERZ507995 (study PRJEB26167, sample SAMN06115492) | human gut metagenome | host: Homo sapiens | place: China:Chongqing | collected 2015-04-26...
AAGCCCAAAGTTGGGTGAATTTCGGAAATATTTTGTATCTTAGCCATATCTTGGTTTAGGAATTTCCCCCACTTTGGATGCCAAACCTTAATTTCGGGGGAATACCTAAAGATACAAAAAAGCCAGCTAATTCGCAAAACTTTGTGTATGAATTAGTTGGCTAATTTTATACTATTTACTGAATCTCCCTATATAACTAAAATAAAAAAGCCAGACAATTTTTTGAAATTATCTGGCTTATACTTTGTTGAATCTACTTTATTCATTAACTCCTGCTAATTCCGGATCTATCATAATACGCCCGCAATATTCACAAACGATGATTTTTTTTCGAAGTTTAATATCAAGTTGTCTTTGTGGCGGAATCTTATTGAAACAACCGCCGCAAGCGTCACGTTGAATATAAACAACAGCCAATCCGTTTCTCGCATTTTTTCTGATTCTCTTAAATGCGGCTAATAAACGGGGCTCTATATGTTGTTCGAGTTTTTTCGCTTTTTCACGCAGTTTTTCCTCGTCTTGTCTTGTCTCTGCAACAATTTCATCCAATTCACCTTTCTTTTCTTGTAAATCGGCTTTTCTTTCTTCAAGAGTAACTCGACAGTTTTCTACTTCTTCTTTTTTTGCTTTTTCCTGTGCTGAAAACTCTTTGATACGTTTTTCACAAAGTTCGATTTCCAAAGTTTGGAATTCAATTTCTTTAGTTAAAAAATCAAATTCTCGATTGTTTCTTACATTGTTCTGTTGTGCAGTATATTTATCAATTAAGGTTTGCGCATTCTGTATTTCTACTTTCTTCGCAGCAATAGCAGATTGTAACTCTCCTATTTCTGTATGAAAGTTCTGAACACGAGTTTCGAGACCTGCAATCTCATCTTCAAGATCTTGTACCTCCAAAGGAAGCTCTCCTCTTAGAGTTTTGATTCTATCGATCTCAGAAAGCATTGTTTGCAATTCGTACAGTGCTTTCAATCGATCTTCCACTGTATATTCTTTTTCAACTTTTGTCTTATCAGTAGCCATGCTTACAAATAATTTATCGGATTTGTTTCTACCTTTGTATAATGAACTGCAAAGTTAGGGAATTTTTTTGTAATAATATCACAAAATATATCTTTTGTGTATTGTTCGGTTTCGTAATGTCCTACTTCTGCCAATAATATATGTTCGTCATATCCAAAATAATCATGATATTTAATTTCGCCGGTAATAAAAACATCCGCTCCCGACCGGATTGCCTGTGGAAGCAGAAACGCGCCTGCACCTCCGCATAGTGCTACTTTTCGTATTTCCCTGCCCGTCAACTTATTATGGCGCAGACAGCCAACCTCGAAGGTTTTTTTGATACGTTTCAGAAATTCAAGTTCGGTTTCCGATTCATCCAGTTCACCGATAATTCCCGAGCCTGCCTGTGTCCAGTCGTTCTGCAACGGATAAATGTCGAACGCCGGTTCCTCATAAGGATGAACGGCCAGCAAGGCTCTGACGACTGCCGATTTTTTGAATGCAGGGAGGATAGTCTCTATCCTTACTTCTCCTTCACGATGCAATTCGCCGATTGCCCCACAGAAAGGATGCGTTCCCTCCTTTGCCCGGAAAGTCCCCTCTCCTTCTAAATTGTAACTGCATGAATCATAGTTGCCTATGTTTCCGCATCCCGCAGCAAACAGCGCTTCCCGCACTGCATCAGCTTGCGCATTAGGAACAAATGTAACCAATTTAATCAGGCTATTCTCCTTCGGTTCAAGTACTTTCAGATTCTTCAGTCCAATTTTTTCGGCTATCTTATAATTCACTCCGCCTTGGGCATTATCAAGATTGGTATGTGCCGAATAGATCACAATATCATTCTTTATTGCTTTCAGCATACAGCGTTCCACATAATCTTTGCCCGTAATGGACTTATATCCTTTAAAAATCAGCGGATGATGTGATATGACGAGATTGTATCCCAACGCGATAGCTTCATCCAACACAGCCTCGGTGACGTCAAGACACAACAAAGCCCCTGCTGCTTCCGCATCTGTCAATCCGATTTGCAGGCCGGCATTATCGAAACCGTCTTGCAATGGCAGAGGCGCGAATCGTTCAAGGGCGCTTACTATTTCCTTAATTTTCATTATTGGTAGAAAATTTGGTTGCAAATATAAGAAAATAAAAGGGAACAAACACTCTTTGTTCTCATTTTTTTAGTAAATTTGTCGCCTATCCTATAATCATTGAACACGATGAAAACAATTTTATTCTATTTTCTACTAGCTATTTTGGTAGTTTCCTGTCAATTGAAACAGAGCGAGAATACCGAAAAGGAAGTTTCCGACAACGTAAGTAACAGTGATACTGAAGAATGTATTGCGGACACAATAAGCGCCACCGCTATCTTCTGGATAGATAAAGCGGAGACAAAACATTGCAAAGAATGGGGATTCCGTACTGTTAAAGCAAAAGTTCTCATTCATGAAAACGGAAAGGTCGATTTAGAGGCTTTCGTCAAAAAACAATCGCCGGATATGGAGAAGTATGTACGGCATCATCTCGCTAAATTTCAAGTATCAGAAAAAATGTTGGAAAGCGGATATGTGCAACCGGGTGAACAGTTCGTTCAGCTTCGTTGCTTATATGGGAAAGTCAAAGCAAAGTAAGACTCCGCTCCTCTTCCAACAGGGGACGATTTCTCCCGACTGTTTAGACTTGGTGTTTCGAGCCTTGGAAACTCCAGTTCCAAGGCTCGAAACTGTAGTTTCATACGCTGGAAACTGTAGTTTCATACGCTGGAAACTGTAGTTTCATACGCTGGAAACTGTAGTTTCATACGCTGGAAACTGTAATTTCCCATAAGGGAAACTAGAAGTATATATACAAAAAAAGAACTGAAATCCTTGTCCACACCAATCAAAAAGGGTAGCTAAGCTGGTGTTGCAGATAAAGTGTCTGCAATGCATCTGCAACGGTATCTGCAATACCTATAACTCTTTGATTTAAAGTTTGATACAAGTGTGTGTTGCAGATGTTGCAGTAAAATAATAGAAATAAGAATTCTTCTTCAAATTTGGTGGTAATTTAGCCAGTCGGTGGTATCTCCATTCCCCTCCTTCGGGAAGGAGGGGTGGCTGAAAGCCGGGGTGGTAGGTGGATACACAATGCTGATAATAACTGACTTACGCATTCACCTACCACCTCCCCCTACGGGGACTCCTCCTTCCCGAAGGAGGAGAATGGAGAATACTATCAACTATCAAATTATTGTTGAATACTATCGACTATCAAATTATTATTTTCTCAATTAATTTTACCACCAAATTTGAAGAAGAATCAAAAAATCCCATAGTTGCCCCCTGTATGAAAAAAGAACTCTAATAATCCACCCCTATAATGAAACAAAACTCTAACAATAAACGGGAACGAAAAAAAATAAACGGGAAGAACAAAAAAATAGACCGACCGTAAAGTCCGCCTATTTCATTTTTCAAGTGCGCCTTGTGATACCCTATTTCTACTAAACGGTACCGGTCCCGCAGTTCTACCCTATTTATTCTTTTTAAGTATCTATTCTACCATTGCAAGTCGGGTAAGTATTTACTTAGGGTGGTACGGAGAATACTCAAAGTGATCGGTTTCACCAACACTTCGGTAGCTCCCGCCTTCATCGCGTTTTCCTTGTCGGAGCTGAAAGCATAAGCTGTCTGCATGATAATGGGGATTTCCGTATTCGACTCACGAATAATCTTCGTAGCCTCCAGCCCGTTCATCAACGGCATTTTGATATCCATTAGTATGGCACTCGCTCTATGTTGGTGTTCTTGAAACAACTGCACCATTTCTTCGCCGTTCTTCGCCCATTCGATATCACATTTTTTACCTATGATAGCTTTAATCAATTTAAAGTTGCTGTCGTCATCCTCAGCCACTAAAATAAGGGGTCTCAGTACACTCGTTTGTTCACTTTCCATATTGTTATTATATTGCTTTTTTTATTTGTCATTTTTGGTTAATATCTCTTTTCAGCCCGCAAGGTATAAAAAATATTCATATATTTCGCTATCTTTGCGCCTCAAAATAAAAGAATAATATGATTTCTGTTGACGGACTGGCCGTGGAATTTGGCGGCACGACCTTATTTAGTGATATTTCTTTCGTTATTAATGAAAAAGACCGTATCGCCCTTATGGGAAAAAACGGTGCGGGTAAGAGTACGCTGCTCAAAATTCTGGCAGGTGTACGGCAACCGACGCGCGGCAAGGTTTCCGCACCCAAAGACTGCGTTGTGGCCTACCTGCCCCAACATTTGATGACGGAAGACGGACGGACAGTGTTTGACGAAACAGCGCAGGCCTTTGCTCACCTGCACGAAATGGAGGCGCAGATCGACCGTCTGAATAAAGAGCTGGAAACGCGGACGGACTACGAAAGCGACAGTTATATGGCTCTCATTGAGGAGGTTTCCGCCTTAAGCGAGAAGTTCTATTCGATCGATGCCACCAACTACGAGGAAGATGTGGAAAAGTCGCTGCTCGGCCTCGGGTTCACCCGCGAGGATTTCCAACGGCAGACGAGCGATTTCAGCGGCGGCTGGCGGATGCGCATCGAGCTGGCAAAGCTGCTGTTGCAGAAACCGGACGTGCTCCTGCTCGACGAGCCGACGAACCACCTCGACATCGAATCTATCCAATGGCTCGAAGATTTTCTGATCAACAACGGCAAAGCGGTGATTGTCATCAGCCACGACCGCAAGTTTGTGGACAACATCACCACCCGCACTATTGAAGTGACAATGGGACGTATCTACGATTATAAAGTGAATTACTCCCAATATCTGACCTTGCGCAAAGAACGTCGCGAACAGCAACAGAAGGCTTATGACGAGCAGCAGAAATTTATCGCTGAGACGAAAGAGTTCATCGAACGCTTCAAAGGAACGTATTCGAAGACGTTGCAAGTGCAGAGCCGTGTCAAGATGCTGGAAAAGCTGGAACTGCTGGAGGTAGATGAGGAAGATACTTCCGCTTTGCGGTTGAAATTTCCGCCTTCGCCCCGTTCGGGAAGTTATCCGGTGATTATGGAAGGTGTCGGCAAAACGTATGGCAATCACGTGGTGTTCCGCAACGCAAACCTGACGGTGGAACGCGGGGACAAGGTTGCCTTTGTCGGGAAGAACGGCGAGGGTAAATCTACGCTCGTGAAGTGTATCATGAAGGAAATCGAACACGAGGGGACACTGACGCTGGGGCATAACGTACAAATAGGATATTTTGCACAAAACCAGGCTTCGCTCATGGACGAAAACCTGACGGTTTTCCAGACGATCGACGATGTGGCGAAAGGTGAGATCCGGAACAAAATCCGTGATTTGCTGGGTGCGTTTATGTTTGGCGGACCGGAGGAATCAATGAAGAAGGTGAAAGTGCTTTCGGGCGGGGAACGGACACGTCTGGCAATGATTAAATTGTTGCTGGAACCGGTCAATCTCCTCATTCTCGATGAGCCCACGAATCACCTTGACATGAAAACCAAAGATATTCTGAAACAGGCGCTACTCGACTTCGACGGCACTCTGATCGTTGTCTCCCACGACCGTGACTTCCTCGACGGACTGGTTTCAAAGGTGTATGAGTTTGGCAATCAGAAAGTGACGGAACATCTTTGCGGCATCTACGAGTTCCTTGAAAAAAAGAAAATGGATTCGCTGCAAGAACTGGAAAAGAAATAAAATAGCCGGTAGTATCCCTTTATTGCCGGTAGTATACCTTTCTCTTTCTTCCCGAAGGAGGAGGGTTCTTCTTCAAATTTGGTGGCAATTTAACCAGTCGGTAGTATCCCCATTCCCCTCCTTCAGGGAGGTTGTGTAAAAAGTAAGCATCAAGTGTTCTTTGACATATTGTATTAAAAAGGAAATGCTCTTTATCTCTTTATTTTGGTATTTCTATTGTTGTCCTTTGGTAAATGACCGCTATTAGGTATACTTAATACCCCAATAGTGGACTTGTTGCAATAGTACCTGTATGCTTTGAATGTTAGTCACCCTTTTTAGGTTATAGCATGTTGCGTACAAATCTATTTCAGCCTGTACCTTTTCCTTTCCTCTGAGTAGGAGTGGTATTTGCCCCATCCAGTATTTAAGAGTTCCGAAGGGGTGTTCTACCAATGCTTTTCGTAACCGTATAAGCGCTTTGTATTTCATCCCCTTACACTTCTTCATATACTGTCTTATGGGTTCTGCATCTGCCCTTCGGTAGATAATCCGGCCTTTTTTTGATGTGGTGCAGAACTTTATCAGGGGACAACCCTTGCAGTCTCTTCCCTGATATTTTCTATAAAGCTTTCCATGTTTACGAACTTGCCTGTCTTTAATAGGTAATATTTTTTCTTGGGAGCATATATAATAGTCATTGTCTGCATCATAGGTAAAAAAGATTCCGTGCTCCCGATCTTCTTTAGGAGAATGGTCTCCTTCATTGAAAGGAACGGCAATCACTTTGCCTTCTTCTTCAAGGGCCAGGATTTGTTCTTCATTGGCATAACCGGTGTCGGCAACGGCTTGGGCTACTTCTACCTGAAGGTCTTCCTGCATGGCATGAATCGAAGGTTGAAGGTCTTCAAAGTCATTCGGGTGGTCGGTAACCTGCATGGCACCTATCAGGTGATGTTGGGAATCTACCACTGATTGGACATTGTAAGCCGGAAGAAAACCGTTACGGGTCTTCATCAGGCGAGCTTCGCGGTCAGAGGGAAAGCTTCTTTGGGAACCTTCATCCAGCATACGCTGTTTTTCCGCCTGAAGTTCTTCAACCTGTTGGCTCAAACGGGCTATCTTCTCCAGTAGGGAGCTCTCCACACCGAGCTCGTCCGAGAGTTCGGATAATTGTTCCTGGGCTGTTTCCACCAGATCATTTTCATTAAGCTGGTGCAGATACTTCTCTAAACGGGTATCCAACAAGGCTAACTGTCGATTAATACCATCTAAAGTAAGACCGTCACGATTGGTATTGGCTTTGATTTTACTGCCGTCAACAGCTACCAGTTTGCCTGAAATATAACCGGAACTGACCAGAAAGCGGCGGAAATCAAGGCAACATTCATGGATGCCCGAAGTTTGTTTGGAACGGAAATCGGCAATAGTCTTATGATCGGGATGGAGATTACCCAGAAGCCAGATCAACTCCATATTACGCAGAGTCTCGCGCTCCAGTTTACGGGAAGAACTGATACTGTTTAAATAGCCGTAGACATACAGCTTGAGTAAAGTACCAAAGCTATAAGCAGAACGGCCCGTAGGACTGTTACCTTTATAAGAGGAAAAATCAGGGTGCAATTTGATAAACTGATCGACAAAAACATCAATCAGACGAACTGGGTTCTCACAAGAGATATAAGAATCTAAAGACTCGGGAAGAGTCAGTTGATTACGATCAAAAGGTTGAATATAGCCCATAAAATTAATCCTATTGTTAGCAGAGCAAAGATATAAAATCCTTTTTATACAATATGTCAAAGAACACTTGATTCTTACTTTTTACACAACCTCCAGGGAAGGAGGGGTGGCTGAAAGCCGGGGTGGTAGGTGGATACACAATGCTGATAATAAACGATTTATGCATTCACCTACCACCTCCCCCTACGGGTACTCCTCCTTCCCGAAGGAGGAGAATGGAGATACCACCGACTGGTTAAATTGCCACCAAATTTGAAGAAGAACAAATAATAAAAGATGTTATCGGCTTTTAACGGAGAAAAAGTTTTTGTATCTTTGTAACGTTCAAATAATCAAGCTGAAGCCGATACATATCCAAAAGAAAGGATGAAAAGGAAGAAACGATATATAGTAACATTGCTGCTTTTTATCAACATTATCATGTTGACGGCAGCCGTTATTCCTCATCATCACCACCCCAACGGAGCGATTTGCATGAAACAGGACTTGCCCGTAGAACAGCAATGTCCCAAACATCATCATCATCCGGCAAGCGACTCATGTTGCAGCAGCGAATGTATGACGCGCTTCCACTCTCCCATTCCTTCCTTCCACACAGATAGCGGACCGGACTACGTGTTCATCGCCACCCTGTTCACGGACGGAATCATCGAACATCTGCTAAAACCACAAGAAAGACGGGTCAAGAACTATTACGTCTACCGAGACTCGCTGCACGGGACGAACATCCCCCGTACCACCTCTCTCCGCGCCCCTCCCTATTCTGTTTTCGCGTAAGACCAACGTGAATGCAAACTTGTTGCATCCGCGTCACCCTATCTTTGTAACGTAAAAACAGTAAATTTTAGTAGGAAAATATCATTTATGAAAAAACTTATTTTTATGGGAATCCTGGGCTTATTCGCTTTAGGAGCCTGCAATAACAAGAATACACAAGGTCATGAAGGACATGGCCATAGTACCGTCACACACAACAACGATGAACACAACCATGAAGCGGAAGGTCACGACCATGAAGCAGAAGGACATACCCATGGAACAGAAGGAGAATGCAACGGCGATCATAAACATGATGCGGCCGACAATCACCAAGGCACTGCTGCCGGACACGATGAAACTGCCGAAGCCGCCCACAGCGACGAAATCATCCTCCCGAAAGCGAAAGCCGATGCTGCCGGAGTAAAAGTAAGCATTGTAGAACCCGCCCCTTTCCAACAAGTAATCAAGACCAGCGGACAGGTATTAGCTGCACAAGGCGACGAATCCGTCGCGGTAGCCACTGTGGCAGGTGTTGTCTCATTCCGCGGAAAGGTGACGGAAGGTATGAGTGTAGGCAGCGGCACTCCGCTAGTGACCATTTCCTCGCACAACATCGCAGACGGCGACCCGGTGCAACGTGCCCGCATCGCTTACGAAGTGTCGAAGAAAGAATACGAACGGATGAAAGCGCTTGTCAAAAACAAAATCGTATCCGACAAGGATTTTGCACAGGCAGAGCAGAATTACGAGAATGCCCGCATCAGCTATGAGGCGCTCGCAAAGAACCATTCGGCAATCGGACAGAACATTACCGCTCCTATCGCCGGCTACGTGAAAAGTATTCTGGTGAAAGAAGGGGATTATGTCACAATTGGCCAGCCATTGGTCAGCGTGACACAGAACCGCCGTCTGTTCCTCCGTGCCGAAGTGTCGGAAAAGTATTACCCGTATCTCCGCACAATTAATTCCGCCAATTTCCGGACACCATATAATAATAAGGTATATGAATTGGGAACATTGAACGGCCGGCTTCTCTCGTTCGGCAAAACAGCGGGAGACAACTCTTTCTATGTCCCCGTAACTTTTGAATTTGACAACAAAGGCGACATCATAGCCGGTTCGTTCGTAGAGGTCTACCTGCTTTCCTCCCAACTGGAGAATGTCCTTTCCCTTCCCCGCACGGCACTGACCGAGGAACAGGGAATCTACTTTGTATATCTGCAACTTGACGAAGAGGGATACAAAAAGCAAGAAGTGACTTTAGGCGCCGACAACGGCAAAAATGTGCAAATCCTCACCGGAATAAAACCGGGCGACCGCGTAGTGACGGAAGGAGCTTATCAGGTTCGTCTGGCAAGCGCCAGCAACGCAATTCCCGCACACAGCCACGAACACTAAGCGGCAAGGCGCCGCAGCCGGATTGCTTTGCGGTGCATCTATCTCATTTTTTATCACTCAATTGATGAATTATCATGCTTAACAAAATTATACATTACTCCCTGCATAACAGGTTGGTCGTACTCTGCGCGGCTTTCCTCCTGCTCATCGCGGGCACCTACACTGCCATGAATACCGAAGTTGACGTCTTCCCCGACCTCAACGCCCCGACGGTGGTTATCATGACCGAAGCCAACGGTATGGCAGCCGAGGAAGTGGAACAACTCGTTACCTTTCCTGTCGAAACAGCCGTAAACGGTGCTACCGGTGTACGCCGTGTCCGTTCTTCGTCCACCAACGGCTTCTCCGTTGTCTGGGTGGAATTTGACTGGGGAACAGACATCTACCTCGCCCGCCAGATTGTCAGCGAGAAACTGGCGGTAGTCAGTGAATCCCTCCCCGTCAACGTGGGCAAGCCGACGCTGGGCCCGCAATCTTCTATCCTGGGCGAAATGCTGATTGTCGGTCTGACCGCCGACTCGACCTCCATGCTCGACCTCCGCACGATTGCGGACTGGACGATTCGCCCGCGCCTGCTGTCCACCGGAGGGGTGGCACAGGTAGCCGTATTGGGCGGAGATATCAAAGAATACCAGATTCAACTGGACCCGGAACGGATGCGCCACTACAGCGTTTCAATGGGTGAAATAATGGCTGTCACCCAAGACATGAACTTAAACGCCAACGGTGGCGTACTTTACGAGTTCGGAAATGAATATATCGTGCGTGGGGTACTTTCTACCCCGAAGGTCGAGGAGCTAGGCAAAGCAGTCGTAAAAACTGTAAACACTTTCCCCGTCACACTGGAGGACATCGCCGACGTGAAAATCGGCCCCAAAGCTCCGAAACTGGGAAGCGCTTCCGAACGCGGCAAACCTGCCGTACTAATGACAGTCACCAAACAGCCTGCCACTAGTACCCTCGAACTGACCGACAAACTGGAAGCCTCTCTGAAAGACCTCCAAAAGAACCTGCCTGCCGACGTGAAAGTGTCTACTGATATTTTCCGCCAAAGCCGTTTCATCGAAAGTTCGATCGGCAACGTGAAGAAGTCGCTTTTTGAAGGCGGTATTTTCGTGGTGATCGTCCTGTTCCTGTTCCTGGCAAATGTACGTACAACGGTGATCTCGCTGGTGACACTGCCTATCTCACTGCTCGTCTCCATTCTTACGCTGCACTATATGGGATTGACTATCAACACAATGAGTCTCGGTGGTATGGCCATTGCTATCGGTTCACTGGTGGACGACGCGATCGTGGACGTCGAAAACGTGTACAAGCGCCTGCGGGAGAACCGGCAGAAACCGGAGGCCGAACGGCTCAGTACACTGGAGGTGGTATTCAACGCCTCGAAGGAAGTTCGTATGCCTATCCTTAATTCGACGTTGATTATTGTAGTCAGTTTTGTCCCCCTGTTCTTCCTGAGCGGAATGGAAGGAAGAATGTTGGTCCCGCTGGGCATTGCGTTTATCGTGGCGTTGTTCGCTTCGACGGTTGTTGCGCTGACGCTGACCCCGGTACTTTGCTCGTATCTGCTGGGCAGTAACAAGACGAACAAGGAACTGAAAGAGTCATTCGTAGCCCGTTGGATGAAAGGGATTTACGGGAAGGCACTGACTTGGGTACTGGCCCACAAACGGGTGACTTTGGGAAGTACAATCGGACTGTTTGTGGTCGCTCTCGGTGTGTTCTTCACTCTCGGACGCAGCTTCCTACCTTCTTTCAATGAGGGCTCGTTCACAATCAACATCAGTTCGCTGCCGGGCATCTCGTTGGAAGAAAGCAACAAAATGGGACATCGTGCCGAGGAACTGCTGCTGACAATTCCAGAGATACAGACGGTAGCCCGCAAGACGGGACGTGCCGAACTGGACGAGCACGCGCTTGGCGTGAACGTCTCGGAAATCGAAGCTCCGTTCGAGCTGAAAGACCGTCCGCGCAACGAGCTCGTTGCCGAAGTGCGCGAGAAACTAGGAACGATCACCGGTGCAAATATAGAAATCGGTCAGCCTATCAGCCACCGAATCGATGCCATGTTGTCCGGTACAAAGGCAAACATCGCCATCAAACTTTTCGGCGATGACTTGAACAAGATGTTCTCACTCGGCAACCGGATAAAGGACGCTATCGGAGATATACCGGGCATTGCCGACCTCAACGTGGAGCAGCAGATCGAGCGTCCGCAGTTGAAGATTCAACCGAAACGGGAGATGCTTGCCAAGTTCGGGATTACCTTGCCGGAATTCTCGGAATATGTCAACGTTGCCCTTGCAGGAAAAGTGATCTCGCAGGTTTATGAACAGGGAAAGAGCTTCGACCTCATCGTAAAAGTGAAGGATGACGCACGGGACGAAATGGAGAAAATCCGCAACTTAATGGTAGACACCAACGACGGCCGCAAAGTGCCTCTGAACTATGTGGCGGAAGTGGTTTCGGCCATGGGACCGAACACGATCAACCGCGAAAACGTGAAGCGCAAAATCGTGATTTCCGCCAACGTGGCGGACCGTGACCTCCGAAGTGTGGTAAACGACATCCAAAAGCGCATCGATACGTCTATACAGCTCCCCGAAGGCTATCACATCGAATACGGCGGACAGTTTGAAAGCGAACAAGCCGCCAGCCGGACATTGGCGCTGACGTCATTCATCAGCATTGTTGTCATCTTCCTGCTGCTTTACAACGAGTTCCGCAGCGTGAAGGAATCCGGCGTTATCTTGTTGAACCTGCCGCTTGCACTGATCGGCGGTGTTTTCGCACTGGTCATCACGACGGGTGAGGTCAGCATTCCGGCAATTATCGGGTTTATCTCCCTGTTCGGCATTGCGACCAGAAACGGTATGTTGCTTATCAGCCACTATAACCACCTCCAAAAAGAGGAAGGACTGAACGTATACGACAGTGTCATGCAAGGCTCGCTCGACCGTCTGAACCCGATTCTTATGACAGCGCTTTCGTCGGCACTGGCACTGATCCCGCTGGCGCTCGGCGGCGACTTGCCCGGAAACGAAATTCAAAGTCCAATGGCCAAAGTTATCTTGGGCGGACTTTTAACCTCTACGTTCCTGAACGGTTTCATCGTTCCGATTGTTTACCTGATGATGCACCGCCGGCCTACCGACGCTGCACCGGAGCAAGAATCCCTCGCGACACCCTGCTAATCATCAGCCAGACGTAATAGAAGAAACAAATAAAAGAAAAAGTATGAAACGGATTATCATTATAAGTTCTTTTGCTGCCACTGCACTCTTCACCCTGACGGGGGGTGTGCAGGCACAGAACAGCATAGAACAGGTATTAAAAAATATAGAAACGAACAACAAGGAGTTGCAGGCGAACGCCCAACTGATTACCTCGCAGAAACTGGAATCCAAAACGGACAACAACCTGCCCGATCCTACCTTGTCCTACGCTCACCTCTGGGGAGCAAAGGACAAAAACGAAACAATCGGCGAACTCGTCGTTTCGCAGAGTTTCGACTTCCCCAGCCTGTATGCCACGCGCAATAAACTGAACCGGCTGAAGGCAGGGGCTTACGACAGCCAGGCGGACGTATTCCGTCAGGACAAACTGTTGCAGGCGAAAGAAGTCTGTCTGGACATTATCATGCTCCGCCAGCAGAAACAAATTCTCGAAGAAAGGCTCCGCAACGCGGAAGTACTCGCTGAAATGTATGCCAAACGTCTCCAAACCGGAGACGCCAACGCCCTCGAGACGAACAAAATCAATCTGGAATTACTGAACGTCCGCACAGAAGCCTCACTCAACGAAACGGCGCTCCGCAACAAAATGCAGGAACTGAATACGCTGAACGGCAATATCCCGGTGGTCTTTGAAGAAAGCCGGTATCCCCTCACTCCTTTTCCCTCCGATTACCAGATCTTGAAATCGGAAGTGCTCTCTGCCGACCGTACCCTCATGGCGCTCGGCAACGAAAGCCTCGTTGCCCGGAAACAAATAGCGGTCAACAAATCGCAGTGGTTGCCGAAACTGGAACTGGGATATCGCCGGAACACAGAAACGGGCACACCTTTCAACGGGGTAGTAGTCGGCTTCTCTTTCCCTCTTTTCGAAAACCGGAACAAGGTGAAGATTGCGAAAGCACAAGCTTTGAACATCGACCTGCAAAAAGAAAATGCCACGTTGCAAGTTGAATCCGAATTGTCACAGCTCTATCGTGAAGCCAAAGCACTGCATAACTCCATGGAAGAATATAAAAAGACGTTCCGGTCGCAACAGGACTTGGCATTGCTGAAACAGGCACTCACCGGAGGACAAATCAGCATGATAGAGTATTTCGTAGAAGTATCCGTCATCTACCAGAGCCACCAGAACTATCTGCAACTCGAAAACCAATATCAGAAAGCAATGGCACGGATTTACAAAAGTAAGTTGTAGACCTTATCCGGCCTTTACAACACGCGGATCTTTTCCGGCAAATACCCGCTACGGATACGCCATTCCTGCGGATAAAGATTATTAGCCCGGTTGCCGATATTCTTCACAAAACCCAGAGGAATATTGCGATAAGTGAGCAAAACATACCCGCGAGGGGCTGTCGCCGGCAAAGTGACAGCCTCTTTCCGCAAATAAGCGATTGCTTGTTCATAACTCACCGCCTCGGTTGCAAAAACATCCTGCCGCAGAAGAAGGGCACTCATGGCCAAGGCATGGGCGGGAATCAGATCTTTTCCTTTCACCTCGCCAACCGAAACGCCTGCCTGCACCACCCGCAAATGTTGTTTCATGGCAGCCAGTTCGGCTACGCATTGCTGAGGAAACGCATGTATTTCAGCACCTTCTGCCGACAAGACGTACTTTCCGGCACACTCATCATTCAGCCATTTTCCGGCCGTTGCCATGTTTTCCTTGGAGACAAGCGAAGAAGAGGCTCCCCCACCTTTCTTACCTTTTTTTCCGGCGGATTTTCCTTTCGGAAACGAATAATAATCGGCATAACTGTCCTCCCCTGCCGTTTCCGGTTTGCGGAGTACGGACAAGAAAAAGCCTTCACCCTTCGTCTTATGCGGGAAAAAGTGATATACGGAAGCCGATTCGCCGCACAGCAGATTTCCTGTGATATTCCACTCTTCCCGAATATCTACCGCCAACGATTCCGCCCCAAATTCCTGCTGAATCCAACGGACATTTTCTTCGTCCTCTTTCGTGTTATATGTACAGGTACTGTATATAAGAATGCCTCCGGGCTTCAGACTCGGCCAAACGTCCGCAATAATCCTCCGTTGCCGTTGCCAGCAAATTTCCACATTCTCCGGACTCCATTCTTCAACGGCCACCGGATCTTTACGGAACATCCCTTCGCCGGAGCAAGGCACATCTGTCAGAATAACGTCAAAGAAAGAAGGCAAAGCCGAAAAATCAGCCGGGTCGTTATTCGTAACCACCACATCCGGATGTCCCCATTTCGTCAGGTTCTCCGCCAAAATCTGCGACCGGTTTCGGATTACCTCGTTGGCAACCAGCAAACTACCTTCGGGCAACACACTACGAGCATGGGTCGATTTCCCTCCCGGAGCGGCACAAAGGTCGAGCATCACCACCGGCTTCGTGACATGCTGCCGGAGCACCTGTTCCACGAACATCGAAGAAGCCTCCTGCACATAATAACACCCTGCATGAAACAACGGGTCGAATGTAAAAGTGAGCCGTTCGTCGAGGTAGATTCCCTCCGAAGACCAGGGAGGTTGAACCGATAGAGCATTTTCCACTTTCAGCCGATGAACTTTCAACCGATTCAGTCTAATGCTCACAGGAGGTTCCTGCTGCAAGGCGGAAACCAGTTTTTCGTATTCTTCGACGCCCAACAAAGCGCGGGTATATTCTGTAAAAGAAGCGGGTAAATTCATTTTCATTTATTAATTTGCGCAAATATCAAAAATATTTCGTCTCTTTGCAACTTTCTCGGATACTAACTGCGTCTAACAGACAAAGAAACAAATTAAAAAATAACAAATATGAAACAAATTCTAATAGCATTATTGCTCGCATTCACCACTTCGACAGTAATTAATGCACAAAAACAGAGTAGCATTGAGAAGGATTCTACCGAAAATGTGAAAGTGACCCTTTCGAAAAAGACAGACACCAAGGCGGATGAATCCAACACAACAGTGACGGTGATCGGCGTAGATACAACGGACATGGATACAACGGCGGGCAAGGACGCAAACAGTGTCAACTCCTCCGGAAGCAGCCACGGAAAAGTTGGTTTTACCTTCGAATCGGACGACAACGACCTTCCCTTCGGCAACCTCAGCGACACGATCAGCGGAGGGATCCTGATCTCTATTATCGCAATCGTCGCCGTCTTCGGACTGCCCGTATTTATCTTGTTTGTAATCTTTTTCTTCCGCTACAAGAACCGGAAAGCCCGTTACCGCCTTGCCGAACAGGCCATTGCAGCCGGACAACCGCTGCCGGAAAACTTTATCCGCGAAAACCGGCCGGCCGACCAACGCTCACAAGGCATCAAAAACACCTTTACAGGGATCGGACTTTTCATCTTCCTCTGGGCGATCACCGGAGAGTTCGGAATCGGAGCAATCGGACTGCTTATCATGTTTATGGGCATCGGCCAATGGATAATAGGCAGCAAACAACAGAAAACAGACGATGTTGATCCTTTCCGGATGAACGTTTCCCGGAAAAGAGACATCGACACAGCCGCCCCTTCGGCAACGCAGCAGGAAGAAAGAAACGGAGAAAAGAGCGACGAAAATAAATGAGCCAAATCAACGATATATCGCTAGTCGCACAAGTCGTAGTGTTCAAAAACACTAGGGCCTTCGACCAGTTAGTGAAGAAATACCAGTCGCCCGTGCGGCGGTTCTTTCTCAACCTGACTTGCGGCGACAGCGAATTGAGTGACGATTTGGCGCAGGATACATTCATCAAGGCATATACCAATCTCTCTTCTTTCCACAACCTGTCGAGTTTCTCAACGTGGCTCTACCGCATTGCCTATAATGTTTTTTATGATTATATTCGCAGCCGGAAAGAAATGGCCGGCTTGGACACAACGGAAATAGATGCCATTAACAGTACCGAACAAGAAAACGTCGGGCAGAAAATGGATGTCTACCAGTCGCTCAAAACGCTAAAAGATGTGGAACGAACCTGCATCACCTTGTTTTATATGGAAGATTTAAGCATTGACAAGATCGCAGGTATTACCGGAATACCGGCAGGAACGGTGAAAAGCCACCTGTCGCGTGGAAAAGATAAATTAGCAACGTACTTAAAACAAAATGGTTATGACAGAAATAGACAATGATAAACTCTTGCGCGACTTCTTTACCGAAAACAGGCAGGAGATAGCGGACAGGGGATTCAGCCGCCGTGTCATGCACCACCTACCCGACCGCAGCAATCGGCTGGCACGCATTTGGAACGCCTTCGTCATGGCTGTGGGAGCCGTACTTTTCGTCTCCTTAGGTGGACCGGAAGCTGCATGGGGAACGATTCGGGAGGTATTCATCGGCATGATTAATCATGGAACAACAAGTCTCGACCCGAAATCAATCATTATCGCAAGTGTAGTGTTACTGTTTATGGCTGCGAGAAAAGTAGTTTCATTGGCATAGGCGGTACGGAAATGTTAAGATGATACTATCGACTGTTTAATCAGTCCCCATTATTTTCCTCTTAATTTTTCCCTTGCTAATAAAGCTATCCGAGTGTTAAACAATAATAAATCTACCCTTTGTCCCCGATTAGCCCAAACATAGATGTTGTATCTTTGTTGCTCTGTAAACTAAAATAGAGAGAAAAGTTTTGAAATTACGTATATTCATTTTATTCCTGTTCCTGCCTTTATTACGTGCCCAGGCAAGCGTCATCGACAGTTTGATGACTCAACCCCGGGATTCTATCGGACTCACGAGTGATTCCCTTGTACTGCATTTTTTAGAGGAATCGGGTATACCTATCTCCGATAATAATAAAGTGAAACTGCTGAAAAGCGGGCGGGAAAAGTTTATCGACTTGTTTGAAGCAATCCGTCAGGCCAAGCACCACGTGCATCTGGAATATTTCAACTTCCGAAACGACTCTATCGCCAACGCCTTATTCGCCCTTCTCGCCGAAAAAGTAAAAGAAGGTGTCGAAGTGCGGGCAATGTTCGACGCTTTCGGCAACTGGTCGAACAACCAGCCACTCAAAAAAAGACATCTCAAGAAAATCCGTGAACAAGGGATTGAAATCGTCAAGTTCGACCCGTTCACTTTCCCTTATATCAACCACGCCGCCCACCGCGACCACCGGAAGATTGTCGTAATCGACGGAGAAATAGCTTATACCGGCGGCATGAACATCGCCGACTATTACATCAATGGACTACCCAAAATCGGTACATGGCGCGATATGCACATGCGCATTGAAGGCGATGCGGTGAACGATTTGCAGGAGATTTTCCTTACAATCTGGAACAAGGAAACCAAGCAGAACATCGGCGGGGAAATTTATTTCCCCCAACATGAAGACAGTACAAATATCGTTGTCGCTATCGTAGACCGTACTCCGAAGAAAAACAGCCGTATGCTAAGCCATGCATACGCCATGTCGATCTACTCGGCACAAAAAAACGTACATATCGTCAATCCTTATTTCGTGCCGACTTCTTCTATCAAAAAAGCGCTCAACCGGACAATCGACCGGGGAGTGAACGTAACAATTATGGTTTCGTCCGCCTCCGACATCCCTTTTACGCCGGATGCCGCACTTTACAAGTTGCATAAGTTGATGAAACGGGGGGCAACAGTTTATATGTACAACGGAGGATTCCACCATTCTAAAATAATGATGATCGACGACTTGTTCTGCACCGTCGGCACCGCCAACCTGAACAGCCGCAGCCTCCGTTACGACTACGAGACGAACGCTTTCATCTTCGACAAGAAGACAACGGCGGAACTGAACACCATGTTCCGCAACGACATCGAGCACTGCACACAGTTGACACCGGAATTTTGGAAAAAGCGCTCACCATGGAAGAAGTTCGTCGGCTGGTTTGCTAATTTATTCACGCCATTTTTGTAATTTTGCACAAAGAGGATGACTAAAAAGCCAATAGTATCCCAAACTCTCCTCCTTCCCGAAAGAGGGGATTGGAGAGGCTACCGACTTTTAAGCACAGCCTTGCAAATGCATTAACGCTTTGATAATTTACTCATTATGAAACAATATCTCGATTTACTGAACCGTGTGTTGACTGAAGGCACGGAGAAAAGCGACCGCACCGGTACCGGAACGATCAGCGTGTTCGGTCACCAAATGCGCTTCAACCTCGACGACGGCTTTCCCTGTCTCACCACCAAGAAATTACATCTGAAATCAATCATATATGAATTGCTGTGGTTCCTCCAAGGAGACACGAACGTGAAATACCTGCAAGAACACGGCGTCCGCATCTGGAACGAATGGGCGGACGAAAACGGTGATCTGGGACATATCTACGGCTACCAATGGCGTTCGTGGCCCGACTACAACGGCGGATTCATCGACCAGATCAGCGAAGCGATAGAGACGATCAAACAAAATCCGGACTCACGCCGGATTATTGTCAGCGCATGGAACGTAGCGGATTTGAATAATATGAACCTCCCTCCCTGTCATGCTTTTTTCCAGTTCTACGTAGCGGACGGACGACTGAGCCTCCAACTTTACCAACGCAGCGCCGACATTTTCCTCGGCGTGCCTTTCAACATTGCTTCATACGCACTGTTGCTGCAAATGGTAGCGCAGGTGACGGGATTGAAGGCCGGAGACTTCGTTCATACATTCGGTGACGCACATATCTATCTGAATCATCTGGAACAGGTAAAACTGCAACTGTCCCGCGAACCGCGTCCGTTGCCGCAGATGAAAATCAACCCGGATGTGAAAAGTATCTTCGATTTCAAATTCGAGGATTTCGAACTGGTGAATTATGACCCGCATCCGCACATCGCAGGTGTGGTAGCAGTCTGACCCCGGCTGCAGACGGGAAAATATCAAACGAACTTAATCTGTATGAGTAAAATATCTATTATAGCGGCCGTAGACCGCCGCATGGCTATCGGATTCGAGAACAAACTCCTTTTCTGGTTGCCCAACGACTTGAAACGTTTCAAAGCACTGACCACGGGAAATACGATTGTTATGGGAAGAAAAACTTTCGAATCACTCCCCAAAGGCGCCCTGCCCAACCGCAGGAATGTCGTTCTTTCTTCAAATCCGGCTACGGAATGTCCGGGAGCGGAAGTATTCCCTTCACTCGAAGCGGCTCTGCAAAGTTGCAAGGAGGATGAACACGTATATATCATCGGCGGCGCAAGTGTCTACCAACAGGCGATTCCCTTTGCCGACGAACTTTGCCTGACGGAAATAGACAGCACCGCACCGGAGGCTGACGCCTTTTTCCCCGAAGTATCGCCCGCCGTATGGCACGAAAAAAACAGAGAAGCTCATCCTGCGGATGAGAAACATCTCTGCTCGTATGCATTTGTTGATTACGTAAAAGCGTAAAAAACAACTATTACAACTTATTAATCTTCGTCTTCTACGTCGACCATGATCGGCATCTGCCGTTTAATGGCTTCGTGGAAGGAGATTAGCGTTTCGGTACGCGCCAACCCCAACGGTTGCAGCTTATCGTGGATAATGCTCAGCAAATGGTGGTTGTTCTTAGCATAAATCTTGATAAACATATCATATTTTCCGGTGGTGAAATGACATTCTACCACTTCCGGAATCGCTTCCAAGGCTTTTGTCACCGAATCAAAGGACTCGGGGTCCTTCAGATAAATGCCGATATAAGCGCAAGTCTCATATCCTATCTTTTCAGGGTCGATCACATATTCCGAACCCTTTAATATACCGAGATTAGTCAGCTTCTGAATGCGCTGATGAATGGCCGCGCCGGAAACGTTACAAGCTCTCGCTACTTCCAGGAAAGGAATACGCGCATTGCCGGCTATTAACTTCAGAATCTGCTCATCTAAACTATCTAATTGATGATGTCCCATATTTGAATCAAATTGTTTTAATCGACGAATCTTTTATGCAAAGTTAGCGATTTTCCGGCAACAAATACTATAATTTATTACTTTTATTTGCAGAAAGCGGATAAGTCAACAATAGTTTGTACCTTTGTGGAAAACATAAATATACTATTTATATGAAACAATTTTGCTGTACACTGCTTTTTTTCCTTGCCACTCTGACAAGCTACGCGCAAAATTTTGCGGACTTTTTTCAAGATAAAACATTACGAGTGGATTACATTTTCACCGGAGACGCCAACCGTCAGGCGATCTATCTGGACGAACTCTCACAACTGCCTTCCTGGGCCGGACGACAACACCATTTATCCGAACTTCCCCTGGCGGGAAACGGGCAAATTATCGTGAAAGACGTTGCCACCGGACAATGTATTTATAAAACATCCTTTTCTTCACTGTTTCAGGAATGGCTGTCGACCGATGAAGCCCGGACAACCGCCAAAGGATTCGAAAATACGTTTCTCCTGCCTTTTCCCAAGAAAACGGTAGAAGTAGAAATTACGTTATATTCGCCCCGTAAGGATGTTATGGCAAACTTCAAACATATTGTATCGCCCGAGGATATTTTAATCCACAAACGCGGCACATCGCACGTCACCCCGCATCGTTATATGTTGCAAAGCGGCAGCGAGAAAGACTGCATTGATGTCGCCATTCTCGCCGAAGGATATACGGAAAAGGAAATGGATGTTTTCTATCAGGATGCGCAACGTACCTGCGAAAGCTTGTTCTCACACGAACCGTTCCGGTCGATGAAACAGAAATTCAATATCGTCGCCGTAGCCAGCCCGTCTACCGACAGCGGCGTAAGTGTCCCCCGTGCAGACCAATGGAAGCAAACTGCCGTCCACTCACATTTCGACACGTTCTATTCCGAACGTTATCTGACTACCAGCCGAGTGAAATCGATCCACAATGCGCTGGCGGGAATCCCCTATGAGCATATTATTATCCTCGCCAACACGGATGTATACGGCGGAGGAGGAATCTACAATTCCTACACGCTGACCACTGCGCATCATCCCATGTTCAAACCGGTGGTCGTCCATGAGTTCGGACACAGTTTCGGTGGACTCGCGGACGAGTATTTTTACGAGGATGATACGATGACCGACACTTATCCGCTGGATGTGGAACCGTGGGAACAGAATATCACAACACGGGTGAACTTCGCCTCCAAATGGGAAGATATGCTCCCTCCACACATACCGGTACCTACTCCGGTTGCCCAACAAAAGAATTACCCGGTAGGCGTGTATGAAGGAGGTGGTTATTCATTCAAAGGTATTTATCGCCCGGCGTACAACTGCCGCATGAAAACCAATGAGCATCCCGAATTTTGCCCGGTCTGCCAACGCGCAATCCGCCGGATTATCGAATTTTATGTGCCATAAAGAAATAACGTTTGTCAAACTTAAAAACCCAAGCCTTTATGATTAAGCTTCAACCGATCAGCACATCGGATTTACAACATTACAAGTTTATGGAAGAACTCCTCGTTGATGCATTTCCACCGGAAGAATACCGTCAATTGGAAGAGTTACGCGAGTATACCGACCGGACGGGCAACTTTCATAATAATATCATCTTTGATGATGACCTGCCTATTGGGTTCATCACGTACTGGGATTTCGACCGCTTCTACTATGTAGAACACTTCGCCACCAATCCCGCCCTGCGCAACGGCGGATACGGGAAACGGACGTTGGAATACTTGTGCAACCACCTGCAATTGCCTATCGTACTGGAAGTAGAACGCCCCGTAGAGGAAATGGCAAAACGCCGTATTTGTTTCTACGAGCGTCAAGGATTCACCTTGTGGAAAAATGACTATTATCAGCCGCCCTACAAGCCCGGAGATGATTTTCTTCCGATGTATTTAATGGTGTACGGTGACTTGAATCCGGAAAAGGATTACGAAGATATAAGACATAAGCTCCACACTGTTGTTTACGGGGTAAAGGAGTAAAAGTAAAGTAAAGCAAAACAAAACAAATCAAAGTAAAACAAATCAAAGTAAAAATCAGTAAGACTCCGGTTAAGAGATTGACCGGAGTCGCTTTATAAATATATATTCTTCTTCAATTTTAGTGGTAAGGTTGATTGGGAAAATAACAATTTGATAATTGATAGTATCCACCACTCTCCTCCTTCAGGAAGGAGGAGTACCCGTAGGGGGAGGTGGTAGGTGAATGCGTAAGTCGGTTATTATCAGCATTGTGTATCCACCTA
>ENA-UERW01000931-UERW01000931.1-human-gut-metagenome-genome-assembly--contig:-NODE-931-length-22697-cov-3.627719_pt1 | contig 22697 bp, 18 predicted proteins | sample MGYA00242994_ERZ507995 | MGnify/ENA primary metagenome ERZ507995 (study PRJEB26167, sample SAMN06115492) | human gut metagenome | host: Homo sapiens | place: China:Chongqing | collected 2015-04-26...
TGTAGCTTAGGCACGAGATGGAAAGAAAGCCGGACTGGCTGCCCGGCTTTCCTGTCCAAATTTATTGTAATAGGAGGCGCGTACCATGACTATCCGGCAGTGGGACCGCCGGGAGGCACTGCGGGGGGAACTCCTCGACCTCATCGTGGAGATGATGGCCCTGGGCCGCACCGCCGAGGGGCAGAACACACCGGAGTTCCGGCGGTTGGACCAAGAGCTGACGGAAAAAAACGCCGAGCTGGAGGCGCTCAACGCCCTGTGCAGCGATCCCAACGAGCTCCGGGAGCTGAAATACCGCCGCTCAGTCCGGGAAAGCCATGATTTTCTCCGGGTCATACAAATTTTCCTTATCGTCGCACTGTTCGCCTGCCTGTTTTTTTTATCAGAGGGACTGCGCGGAAGCAGCGAACTGTTGGGCATTGCTGTCTTCGGACTCCTCTACTCCTGTGTCTGCATCGCATGGGTCACCTACATCCTCTGCCGGTACAAGCCGGAATAGGTCCATCCGCCTCCCTTCCGGCAGGACAGCCGCTTTTCATTCTGAGACAAAAACAGGGACCATCCGCTGACGGATGGTCCCTGTTTCCTCATTTCACCTCGGCGAGGATGTCCAGGTTCTTCATAAAATACTCCACGCCGGAGTAGATGGTGGTCAGCACGATGACCGCCACGCAGATGTGGTTGATCCACACCGCGATGGGCAGGAACATCAGCACGATGCACACCATGGTAGAAGCCGTCTTGACCTTGCCGGACCAGCCGGCGGCGATCACGCGCCCCTTGTCCGCCGCCACCATTCTCAGGCCGGACACGCTGAACTCCCGGATGATGACCACCAGCAGGGCCCAGCCGGGCATCTGCCCGATCTCGACGAACCACAGCATAGCGGCCACCACCAGGCACTTGTCCGCCAGGGGGTCCATAAATTTCCCAAAGTCGGTGACCTGGTTGTAGTGGCGGGCGATGTAGCCGTCCAGGGTGTCGGTCAGGCTGGCGGCGATAAAGATGGCCAGCGCCCAGTAGTTGGCTCCGGGCACCTGTAAGTACAGCACCAGCAGGAATACCGGGATCAGAAAGACCCGGAGAATGGTCAGCTTATTGGCAGTGTTCATGGAAAATGGTCAGCTCCTCTTTTTCGACAAAAATCTATTCCTCGATCTCACCGGTCAGCTCTCCGTCAGAAACGCCAGTGATCCGGACGTTGACGAAGCTGCCCGCTGGGACGGCTCCGGCGGCGGTGAACAGGACGCGGCCGTCGATCTCCACCGAGTCGGCGTAGGTCCGTCCGGCAAAGCAGCCCGCCTGGGCGTCAAAGCCCTCGCACAGCACCTCCATCACGGTCCCCAGCCGTGCCTCGTTATACTCGTCCATGATCCGGGACTGAAGATCCACCACCAGCTCTACCCGGCGTGCGGCAGTCTCCGGATCCACCTGGTCCTCCATGGCGGCAGCCAGGGTCCCCTCCTCCGGGGAGAACTGGAACACGCCCACCCGCTGGAGCTTCTGCTCCCTGAGGAACTGGCACAGCTCCTCAAATTCCGCCTCGCCCTCTCCGGGCAGTCCGCAGATCAGCGAGGTGCGGACCACCAGATCCGGGATGGCCCGCCGCAGCCGGTCAAAGAGGTCCTCCAGCTCCGCCCGGGTGTTCCTCCGGCGCATAGCCTTCAGGATCCCGTCGTTACAGTGCTGGATGGGGATGTCCAGATAGTGGACGATCTTCTTCTCCCGGGCAATGGTGTCGATGAGTTCGTCGGTGATGACCTCAGGATACAGGTAGTGCAGGCGGATCCAGTGGAAGTCCAGCTTGCACAGTTCCTTCAGCAGGCCGGCCAGGGAGGTTGGCTCCTCCAGATCCATGCCGTACCGGGTGATGTCCTGGGCGATGACGATGAGCTCCTTCACGCCGCTATCCGCCAGCTGCCTGGCCTCGGCCAGCAGGGCCTCCATGGAGCGGCTGCGGTAGCGGCCCCGGAGCTTGGGAATGATGCAGAAGGCGCAGCCGTTGCTGCACCCCTCGGCGATCTTCAGATAGGCGGTGTAGGGCGGGGTGGTCACCAGGCGCTCCCCGTCCTCAAAGGTGCGGTGGATATTGCCGAAGTGCTCCGCCTTCTCCCCTGCCATCAGCTCCTCCACCGCCGCTGCCACGTCGGTATAGCTGCCGGTGCCCAGCATCCCGTCCACCTCGGGCAGCTCGGTGCGGATGTCGTCGGGGTACCGCTGGGAGAGACAGCCAGTCACCAGCAGCTTTTTCAGCCGCCCGGCCTTTTTCAGTTCCGCCAGCTCCAAAATATTTTCGATGGCTTCGCTCTTGGCGGACTCAATGAAGCCGCAGGTGTTCAGCACCGCCACATCGGCCCCGTCCGGGTCGCCGGTAACAGTGTGCCCCGCCCGGCGGCACAGGGCCATCATCTGCTCGGTGTTCACCAAATTCTTGGCACAGCCGAGGGAAACAAATGCGATTTTATATGGCATCATCATCGCTCCAATATATTGGTTTGACCGGAGGGTCCGGCCTTCTTACTTTCCCCGCCAGGCAGGGTCATCGGTGATCTCCAGCAGATCGTCTGTGGAAACCTGAAAAAATGTGCCAATAGGGCCGGCTTCCTCCAGCAGAGTTTCTATCGAACCTCTGCGGGGCCCTGCGAGGTCTGGAACCGGAAGCCTTCCGCACTGCGCTCAGTTGGGCGACCAGCTGGCTCTCACCCTGCCGGGAGAAAACAGTTACTCCTCCCACTCCGCGCCATAGCGGCGCAGGCCCTCGCTGATGTCGCTCCAGGCGTAGCCCCGCCGGGCCAGGGCGTCCGAGGCCCGCTTCCACGCCCGCCTGTCCTCCGGCGGCGTGTCCCCCAGCTTTTTGGCCAGGAAGGCGTCGATGGCCTCTGCCGGATCCTCCGCCCGTTCCAGGGCCTCGTCCCACAGCTCCCGGGGCACGCCCCGGCGGTACAGCTCATCCCGCAGCTTCCGCAGGCCGTACCCCTTGGCGGAGTAGTGGCGCACCACCTGCTCCGCATAGAGCGCGTCGTTCAGAAAGCCCAGCTCCTCCAGCCGGCCGCAGATGGCGGTCGCCTCCTCCGGAGCAGCCTCCCAGCTCTCCAGCTTCCGCTCCAGCTCCCGGCGGGACATGGGGCGGCCGGCCAGCAGGTTCAGGGCCTTCTCCTTCAGCCCGCCGGTGCGGACAGCGGCCTGGAGGCGCTCCGCCTCCTCCTCCGTCAGCTCCCGGCCGGCGCAGAGGGCGAACTGGATCACCTCGCCCTCCCCCACCCGGAGGAGGGAGCCGTCCTCCAGCACCGCCAGCCAGCGGCCCCGGACCCGCTTGGAGGGCTTCAGCTCCTGAATGACCATTTACGCCTCGCCGTCCTCAAAGTCGTCGGCGGACACGTCCACCGCCCGGCCGGCGGCGCGGGCCGCCGCCTGCCCCTGCTTGGACAGCAGCTTGAAGGCGTTCTGCCGGATCTTGGCCTCCAGCTCGTCCGCCATGTCCGGATTGTCCCGCAAAAACTGCTTGGCCGCGTCCCGGCCCTGGCCCAGGCGCAGCTCGCCCATGGCGAACCAGGAGCCGCTCTTCTGCACCAGGTCCAGCTTGACACCCAGGTCGATGAGCTCGCCCACCTTGGAGATGCCCTCGCCGTACATGATGTCGAACTCCGCCTCCCGGAAGGGGGGCGCCACCTTATTCTTGACGATCTTGGCCCGGGTTCGGTTACCGATGATCTCAGAGCCGCTCTTCAGCGCCTCCACCCGCCGCACGTCGATGCGGACCGAGGAGTAGAATTTCAGCGCCCGGCCGCCGGTGGTGACCTCAGGATTGCCATAGACCACGCCCACCTTCTCACGCAGCTGGTTGATGAAGATCACGATGCAGTTGGTCTTTGCGATGGAGCCGGCCAGCTTCCGCAGAGCCTGACTCATCAGGCGGGCCAGCAGACCCACATGGGAGTCGCCCATGTCCCCCTCGATCTCCGCCCGGGGGGTCAGCGCGGCCACAGAGTCCACCACAACCACGTCAATGGCCCCGGAGCGGACCAGGGCCTCACAGATCTCCAGGCCCTGCTCGCCGGTGTCCGGCTGGGAGATCAGCATGGAGTCGATGTCCACCCCCAGCGCCCGGGCATAGGTGGGGTCCAGGGCATGCTCGGCGTCGATGAAGGCCACCTCGCCCCCCCGCTTCTGGGCCTCGGCCACCACGTGGAGGGCCAGTGTGGTCTTACCGGAGGACTCCGGTCCATAGACCTCAATGATCCGGCCCTTGGGCAGGCCGCCGATCCCCAGCGCCAGGTCCAGGGACAGGGAGCCGGTGGGGATAGACTCCACCATTACCCCCAGGTTCTCCCCCAGCCGCATGATGGAGCCCTTTCCGTAGTTGCGCTCGATCTGCGCCATGGCGGTCTCCAGTGCCTTCTTCTTATCTGCGGCGGGAGCCGCGCTCTCCACCGCCGGTTTCTTTGTTGCCATCTGATCCCATCCTTTCCCACCGGTCCAGAGCCCTCTGGTCCGGCTGTCTGCTTCACAGCTTAACAGATCACAAGTCCCATAAACCGGACATTCTTCCGTCCAGCCTCCGGCCCGGTCTGCAAGCCCTTTGTCTTTCCCGTCTATCCGTTGATGGTCCCCTCCACCACACGCCAGATCCCCTGGGTGTCCGCAGTGGTCTGGATCTGCTCAAAGCCGTTCTGTGCCAGGATCTCCTCCACCTCGGGGGCCTGTCCGATACCCACCTCAAAGAGGAGGGTCCCCCCCAGCCGCAGGGCATTTTTCCACTTGGACGCGATGAAACGGTAGAAATCCAGGCCGTCTGCGCCGCCGTCCAGGGCGATGAGCGGCTCATAGTCCCGCACGGAGGGATCCAGGCCCGGAATGTCTCCAGTGGGGATATAAGGGGGATTGGAGACGATCACATCAAAATCCCACAGCGCGGAGGAAGGGGGCTCCATCGCGTCCACCGACAGACAGGTCACCCGTGCGTTGAGCTCGTTGCGGCGGACGTTCTGCTTGCACACCCGCAGGGCGCCCTCGGCCAGCTCCCCCAGCACCACCCGGCACCCGGGGGCGTTGGCCGCGATGGCCAGACCCACACAGCCGCTTCCGGCGCACAGGTCCAGCACACGGGCTCCCTCCCCGGCGGCCCGCGCCTTGAGGATGCCCCGCTCCGCCAGCACCTCTGTGTCGATCCGGGGGATCAGCACCTCGCTGGACACGTTCAGGGGCAGGCCGTAAAACTCCCACTCCCCCACAATATAGGCCACCGGCTCGCCTCCCAGGCGGCGCTGCACCAGGGCATCCACCCGCTTCTCCAGTTCACCGGAGGCGTAGAGATGCATATCCCGGTAAAACTGCTCCCGGCTCTTATCCGCCGCATAGCAGATCAGTTCCCGGGCCTCCAGCTGGCCCCCCTCGATGCCCGCCTTTTTCAGCCGGGTCCGGGTATCCAGATACAGATTGTTATATGTGGTAGCCATAGGCTCCCCCTCTTGCTTGAATTAGGAATTGCGGTGTGCGCCCCCCGCGCCCATTCCGATCCGTTCAGCGCAGCCGGCTCTGAAAGCCTCCAGCTTCTCATTCCGAACTCTTAATTTTTAATTTATGATTCGGCGTACCGCCGAAGAAGGCTCACCACGCGTCCTCGCCCTTTACCTCGGGCAGAACCAGCTCCAGCGCCTTGATGCCCACCTCGATCATGGAATCGTCCGGCTCAAAGGTGGTGAAATTTTGGAGCCACAATCCGGGGGCGGTGAGCAGCTTTGTGACCGGCCCGTCGTGCCGCCCCGCCCAGCGGTTGAACTCATAGCTGACCCCCACGATGATGGGCAGCATCAGCAGGTGGGCCACAAACCGCCACAGGGCGTTGTGGACCGGCCAGATCCCAAACACAACGGTAGAGACTAGAATGGAGATCGCGATGACCATAAACAGGAAGCTGGTCCCGCACCGGGGATGGTGGCGGGGCTGCTTCCGCACGTTCTCCACCGTCAGGGGGAGCCCCGCCTCATAGCAGAAAATGGTCTTATGCTCCGCGCCGTGGTACTGGAATACCCGGTGGATGTCCTTCATCCGGGAGCAGAGGGCCAGATAGCCCACAAAAATAGCCAGCTTCATCAGGCTCTCCGCCACGTTACGGACCACCATGGAGTCCGTAAAAAATGTCACCACCGAGCCCAGCAGGGTGGGCAGCAGGAAAAACAGTCCGATGGACATCCCGATCCCCAAAATCACCGAGACTGTCACAAAAAATGAGGCCGCCTGGTCGCTGCCCAGGGTACGCTCCAGCCACGCCTCAAAGCGGGAGGACTCCTCCGTCTCCCCTTCCTCCTCCGGAAAGAACTCCGCGGAGTACATCAGGGCCCGGACGCCTTCCACCATGGAGGCCACGAAGGTGACCATCCCCCGGATCAGGGGCAGGCCCAGCACAGGAAAGCGGTCCTTGATGAACCGCAGCTGGCTCTCCCGGATGGCGAGGGCGCCGTCCGGCTTGCGCACCACCACGGCCTGTTTTTTGGGGCCGCGCATCATGATGCCTTCAATGAGCGCCTGGCCTCCGCACATAGTCTTGAACCCGCCGGAGGGGCAGGCACAGGTTTTTTCTTTGTTCTGCATGGGAAACTGTTTCTCCTTTGCGATCAAACGGCAGGCGCGCTTCCGCGCCGTGGGTATTCTACCAAGTTTTCAGAAAAAAAGCAATAGCTGTCGAACTTACGTTTCAATGGGAAGGACAATGGTCACCAGACAGCCGCCTCCCTGGGCGTTTCCGATGTCCAGCCGCCCCTCGTGCCGGGTGACGATCTCCTCGCACACCGCCAGGCCGATGCCGGAGCCCCGGGCCTTGGAGCTCCCCTTGTAGAATTTGTACTTCACATGGGGCAGCTCCTCCTCGGGGATGCCGGGGCCGTAGTCCCGGATGCGGATCACCGCCTCCTCCCCCTCCCGGGCGACAGCCACATCGATCCGCTTGCCGGAGCCGCCGTGCTTGGCCGCATTGTCCAGCAGATTACAGAACACCTGGCGCAGCCGCTCCGGGTCTCCGCTGATGGGGAGCATCTCCTCCGGGCAGTCCTGATAGGTCAGTTCGATGCCCTCCCGGCGGAAAAACTCCCGATAGGTGTACACCGCGTCCTCCAGCTCCGCCTTCAGATCCAGAGGCTCCACCGACAGGGTGAACCGGCCATCCTCAATGCGGGAGAACTCCAGCAGCTCCTCCACCATGTTGGTCAGCCGCCGCGCCTCGGAGACGATGATGTCCATTCCCTTCCGCACGTCCTGGGGGTCCTTCAGCTCGCCGCCCTGAATGGTTTCCGCCCATCCGGTGATGGCGGTCAGGGGGGTACGCAGCTCATGGGAGACGGAGGAGATGAACTCCGACTGTGTCTTTTCCGACTGCTTGATTTTTAGGGACATATCGTTGATGGTGTCGGTAAGCTCTCCCACCTCGTCGTCAAATTTTTTCTCGATCTGCACCCCGTAGCTTCCATCAGCGATGAGCCGGGCGGTCTCTGTAATACTGGCCAGAGGCTCCACGATGGAGCGGACAAAGTAGAGATTGGAGAAGTAGACCAGGGCCAGGATGGCCGCCCCCAGCAGGCAGGCCAGACCCATAGCCAGGAAAAACTGCCAGTCGATGGCCACCAGAGAGGTCACATAGCGCACCACTGCCACCGTCTGCCCGTGGTAGACGATGGGAGCGGAGGCGGCCACCACCCGCTCGCCGGTATGGGGGTCGGTCCCCTTCCAGGCCACGGCCTCCTGATAGTTCAGCGCGCTCTGAATGTCCTGGGTCCCCGGCGTGGTGCCGGCGGCCAGATCGTTGCTGGAGTACTGCACTGCCCCGGTATCATCCAGAAACTGGAGTTCCAGCTTTGTCTTGTCCTCAAACTTCTGTACCGCGTTCTGGGCGTTGGTCCAGTATTGACTGCGGGTAAAGGAGGCAAAGCCCCCCGCATCGTCCGCCGCCCTCCGTTTCAGGTCGTTCATCGTGCTGGAGTAGTAGTAGCTCCACATGGCGGTGGAAAAGGTCCCCAGCGCCAGGGCCAGCACCAACAGCACCACACCCACGCTGTTGATCAGCCAGCGCCGGCGGATGCCCCGGATTTTCACTTTATCAGTCACAACGACCTTTTTCGCCATTTGAGCGCCTCCCCTCCCAGGTCATGGGCACTTATTCTGCCGCGGACTCCTCCGGCCTCAGCTGCCCCACTTATACCCATAGCCCCACACCGTATTCACATACGTCGGCTTCGTGGGGTTGTCCTCAATCTTGATGCGCAGGCGGCGGATGTTCACGTCCACGATCTTCAGCTCGCCAAAATAATCCTTACCCCACACCGCGTCCAGGATCTCCTCCCGGGAGAGGGCTTTCCCCGGGTTCTCCATAAACAGCTTGACGATCCCATACTCCACCTGGGTGAGCTTCACCCGCTGGCCGTTTTTCTCCAGGGTGCGGTTGCGGGTGTTCAGACGGAAGGGAGCCTCCACGATCTCATCCGGAGAGGCCTCCTCCTCCCCGCCGCCGGTACGGCGGAACAGGGCGTCCACCCGGGCGGTCAGCTCCGCGGGAGAGAAGGGCTTGGTCACATAGTCGTCTGCCCCGGTCATCAGGCCGGTGACCTTGTCCATCTCCTGGGTCCGGGCGGTGAGCATGATGATCCCGATCTTGTTGTCCATGGCCCGGATCCGGCGGCAGACCTCAAAGCCGTCGATCCCCGGCAGCATGATGTCCAGCAGTGCCACCTTGATGCTGGGATTTGCTTTCAGCGCGGCCAGAGCCTCCTCACCGGTGCCGGCCTCGATGGTCTCATAGCCCGCACGCTTCAGATTGATGACCACGAAGCTGCGGATATTCTCCTCATCTTCCAATACCAATACTTTTCTCATACCTGTCTCCTTGTCCGCTGTCAATCGGACCAGCTGCTCTGGATCAGGTGGAAGGCAGTCTGAAGGTCCGCGTCGCTCATACCGAGCTCCCAGCCGCTGTCATAGACTGCGGCGGCATACACCGCCCCCTCCTCCTCCCGCAGGATAAAACGGTTGGAGGCGTCCGCCCGGTCGAACTGGCTGGTAAACTTATAGATGACCAGGAAGGGCGTGGGTTCCTCGCCCTCCCCCTCCAGGTGATAAAAGATCACGGAGCGCTGTCCGATGGAGTCCCGCCGCCGAAGAGTGATCTGATCCTTCCACTCCTCCGGCACGATCAGGTACCAGCCGTCGGCCACATTATGATAGGTGGTGCACACCTTCATCTTTTTCCCTGTACTGCTGTACTGGCTCCAGTCGATCAGCCAGAAGTCAGAGGCGGAGGTGTCCCCTCCGTTGGGCAGAGGGACTGGGGTAGGCAGCTCCAGCACACCGTCCCCGTTGACGTCGGTAGGCTCCAGATCCACATAGCGGTCCAGCATCTCCCGGCTGACCCCCGTCTCATCCAGACTCAGATTTTTCAAGTTCCCGTCCTGATAGGCCACCACGTCCACTACATGGTGTCCGTCAGCCAGCTCACTTGAAATGTACAGAGCCCGGACCGGCACGTCTCCGTCCTCCTTGAGGAAGTTGGTCTCCACGCCGTTCTTTTCCACGCTGGAGATCCCCATGGACAGCGGTGCGGAGGCCCGCACCATGAAGGAGCCGTCCCGCCAGCCATACAGGTCCACCGCGCTGTTGGTCCCGGCCTTGTCCACCCGGACCACCGCCAGTTCCGTCCGGGTATCCTGATCCAGATCGTACAGGGCATAGTTGTCGTATACAGTGGTCATCCACTCAGTGGCCCGCAGGGCCTCCCGGTCCGGGAGCCCCTGGGCGGAGGCGCTCCCCGCCGGGGCGCTGGCCGCATACTGAAGACTGCGCACCATCGCTTCCTCCAGGGAGTAGGCCCCCAGCAGATAGACGCCGGTGCTCATCTGCCAGCTGACCACAACTTCCTTACATCCGCTGCCGTTCAGATCCACATAGTCCACCCGGTAGATGGCGGTCCCGTTTCCCTCCACCATCGCGCTGACGGTATAGGTATCCTCCGCCGTCCGGGTAAAAAAGTAGATCTTCAGGGGCTTCTCCGCCTCAGACACCCGGAAGAAGGTCACAGCGGTCTCCCGCTCACCGTCCCGGTCCAGGTCCTGAAGCTGGATCAGGGCGGTATTGTCCCCGCTCATCACCGAGACGTCCTCCACCTCCACCCCGTACTCCTGGGCCAGCGAGTCCTTCACGTTCCGGATGGTCTGGGTCAAGCTGAGGTAGTCCGCCGACTGCTCCGGGCTTTGATATAGGTCCTCCGGCTCCCGAAAGAAGCAGCCGGACAGGGTCAGCAGAAGCAGCAGGAGAAGCGCTCCGCTCAGCCAGTACTTTTTCAAGCCGTCCACTCCTTTCCCAATCAGGGTCCAACAGGATCCCTCTGCCGCCGCTCCAGCACAGAGGGCCCAATCACGCATAGATAATGGTATCATACCATAAAGATGCGGCAAAAGCAAAAAAATCTGGAGTTAATTTTTCAAAAATACGGGCCGCGGCCCATCCCGTTCAGGACAGGCCGCGGCCCGGCAGCAGAGGCGCCAGATTCTGTTTTACGAGGACTGGGGGAGAGTGACAACCGCCTTGAACAGGTCCCCGTCCACCGCCAGCTCAAAGGTCCCACCCTGGAGCTCCGTCAGGCTCCGGGCGATGGACAGCCCCAGGCCGGAGCCCTCGGTGCTCCGGGACTCCTCCCCCCGGACAAAGCGCTCCATCAGCCGCTCCGGCGGCACATTCAGCGCCTCACGGGAGATATTTTTCACCGACAGGCTCACGCTTCCCTTGCCCCGGACCAGCTCGATATAGACCCGGGTGCCCTCCAGGGCATATTTGGCGCAGTTGGACAGCAGGTTGTCAATGACCCGCCACAGGTGCCGTCCGTCGGCATAGACATAGCTCTCCCCCTCCGGCACAGTGCGCACCACGGTCAGATGCTTCTCCTCCAGCTTCTCTTCGTACTCCCCCAGCGCCTGGTCCAGCAGCTGGGCCATCCCGATCTTTTCCCGGTTCACCGCCAGCACCCCTGTGGACGCCTTGCTGGCCTCCACCAGGTCCTCCGTCAGCTTTTTCAGCCGCAGGGATTTCCGGTCCAGCACCTCGATATAGCTCTGGGCCCTGGGGTCGGTCTGGTCGGTGGCTTTCAGAAGGTCGACATAGTTGATGATCGAGGTCAGAGGGGTCTTCAGATCATGGGAAATATTGCTGACCAGCTCTTTGTTCTGCTTCTCATGCTGAATGTTCTCTTCTGTGGATTCCTTCAGCCGCAGACGCATATCCTCGTAATTGCGGTAGAGATCACCGATCTCCCCCTTGGCATCCGTCTCCAGAACATAATCAAAGTTGCCTTCCTTGATCTTGCGCATTGCCACATTCAGCTCATTGATAGGTTCAAATACGCCCTTGTGGATCCACTGGGTCAGCATCAGGCTGGTGAAGATCAGGATCACAATGATCGCCACGAACATATCGATCAGCAGATGTCTCGAGATCAGCGAATTGACCTTCGTGACGATAAATACGCTGCCCGGTGTTCCATCCCGGAAGGTGAAATCAATCTGTTTTACATACTTCTCCAGTTCATTGTAGAAATATCCGCTGTCATCCGACAGATTCTCGTCACCATAGGCAGGCAGTTTTTCAAAAATCTGCTGTGCGGCTTCTTCATTGCCGGCATAATACAGCTTATCACCTTTTCTTACAATAATGTAAGTAGACTTCCGCGATACCTCCTCATTGATATGATCCAGATATTCTTTATCTTCCAGCCTGCTGCTGTCTTCCTTCACCTGGTCCAGCAGCACATAATACGCCTGATCCGTGGTGTTGGTGAATTCCCTGAAATTCTCCGACATCATGGAATAATCAATATCCGTCAGGCTGAGACCCTGAGAGTAATTCATCAGGTAAATGGCAATCATTACAAAAGCCATGATCGTCAACAACAGCGGAAGTAATATAATACTTATAAATGTTACACGAAGTCTGGTTTTAAATTTCATATTACTCTTGCCTTTCAGCAAACTGCAAACTTTCCGTGACTTTAGTGCCGTGTACTTCTGTACACGTTGTAACAAAAGTCTGCGCATGTTAATTTATGTTTTATACTTTGCTTTCGCTCATTATAGCATGATTCCTACCTTCTGTGTATAAAGGAAGCAGGAATATCATTAAAAAAATATAAACAAAATTTTTTCATTTTTCTGTTGACATTATTCTCGCATCATGTATAATAAGCTTGTAAGAAACAGTAATCATTACTATTATTGAGAAAGGGGCTTATCATGGCACTGAAACGAAGCAGACAACGGGAAATGATCAAATCCTTTCTCATGGGACGCAAGGATCACCCTACCGCTGATGTGATCTATTCTAATCTGAAGCAGCAGGATCCAAACTTAAGTCTCGGTACCGTCTACCGTAATTTGACACTTTTGTCAGACATGGGAGAAATCTTACGACTCCGGGTCGGTGACGGTGTTGACCATTTTGATGCCGATACTTCCGAACATTATCATTTCGTGTGTACGGAATGCGGAAGCGTTATTGATCTGGACATGGATAGTATTGATTCCATCATGGAGGCCGCCGGAGAGAGATTTGACGGTCGGATCCGGGGACATGTCACTTATTTCTACGGCTCTTGTCCCGCCTGCACCAGGGTTGCTACGGAGTCCTAGTTTTCTGAATGAAAACTGGCTTCGTTCCATAATATATTTGTGCTTATAAAGCACACGCAAAAAGAGAAAACTGAAAACAAAACATTTCATTAGAGAAAAGGAGAAAAAATTATGGCAAAGTATGTATGTCAGGTATGTGGTTATGTTTATGAAGGTGATGCGGCTCCCGCAGAGTGCCCCATCTGTCACGCTCCCGCTTCCAAGTTCACCAAGCAGGAGGAAGGCAAGACCTGGGCTGCTGAGCATGTAGTAGGTGTAGCAAAGGGTGCTCCCGAGGATATCATTGCTGATCTGCGTGCGAACTTCCAGGGCGAATGCTCTGAGGTTGGTATGTATCTGGCAATGGCAAGAGTAGCTCACAGAGAAGGTTATCCCGAGATCGGTCTGTACTGGGAGAAGGCTGCTTACGAAGAAGCTGAGCACGCTGCAAAATTCGCTGAGCTGTTAGGTGAAGTCGTAACCGATTCCACCAAGAAGAATCTGGAGATGAGAGTAGATGCCGAGAACGGTGCAACCGCAGGTAAGTTTGATCTGGCTAAGAGAGCCAAGGCTCTGAACCTGGATGCTATCCATGACACCGTTCATGAGATGGCTCGTGATGAGGCTCGACATGGCAAGGCATTTGAGGGTCTGTTAAAGAGATACTTTGGCTAAGCTACAAGCCATGCAAGGATAAAATAAAAAGTCACTGGGAGGACATTTATGTACTTCCAGTGACTTTTTATTTTAGATTTATACGGCGCCTGCCCTTATACGGTTCCGGAGATCACCAGCGTGCTGACGCCGGGGTTGATCCCCCACGCTCCTGTAACGGGATCCTGGGTGTAAGTCGCTGCGGGTACCGTAATACCTCCTGCAGTTCCGGTAAATAATCCGGTAGTCGTATCATACGTATAGTTTGTTCCCTCTGCCCATGCAGTTCCATTAAAATTCACAGTCAGATTCTCCAATACGGGATTAAAGGTATCTGTGATCACGACACCGGTAGCTGCATCCGCTGCCGTATTCCCCAGATTCTGTATCAGGAACGTATACGTCAATGTTCCATTCTCTGTCACGGGTACGGGACTGACGGACTTTGTGATCGTAAGAAGCGGTCCGCTTACCGCATTTACTGTCTCGTTCACAGTAACAGGAGTGACCCCTGCCCCGGCAATCGTCGCCGTATTCGTAATGGAAGCCTCTGCTGCCAGCGGCGCATAAGAGTTCACCTCAGCCTCATAGGTAAGTGTCACATTACCTCCCGCAGGCACGGTAATTCCCGTGATTGTCAGAGGAGGGCCTGCCGTTACAGCCGGTGTTGCCTGTAAAATTCCGTTTGCATAGTATTTTACGGTCCCCGGAATATACGTCAGAGGTGTCAGTTCTCTGGTATTAAACAAATACTCTCCCAGATTATCCGTTACTGTAATTCCGTTAAATGCTGTAGTGCCTGAGTTCACAATGCTGATCACATACGTCACATTTTCATTCTGCCCGTAGGTATCCCGCACTGCTGTCTTGGTTGCAGACAATACCTCCGTGATCTCACCCACTGCTATATTGGAGTTTGTAATCTCATTTCCATAGCGAAGCTGTGCCTGGTTCGTAAATCTAGCCATATATTTTTGTATCCTTTCATTGTATTTGGATTTACTATAATATATGACTGTTTTTAAGAAAGTTGACGGATTCTGTCACCGCATTTCTTGACTTTCCTCTTCCACCTCCGTATGATGGAATCACAGGCATTCACTGGCGCTGCTCCAAAAAACATCGAGGATTCAACATGAAGAAAAAAGTATTTAACATCATCCAGATCGGTGACAAAAGTAACCGTCTGAGCCGGCTCTTTGATATTTTTATTGCTATCGTTATCTGTGCAAATATTCTGGTGACTTTTCTGCAAACCTTTGATGAGCTTGCTTTTTTATTTCCGGTATTTCACGTGATCGAGGTTATCACTATTCTGATCTTCTGTGTGGAATATGTCCTGCGGATCTGGACTGCGGACTATCTATATCCTGATAAAAACGAGTTCCGCTCCCGGCTGCGGTTTCTGATCTCCTTCGACGGCATTATCGACCTGCTGACAATTTTACCCTTTTTCTTCCTGTCCGGTATGGTCATCTTCCGGATGCTGCGGGTGGCGAGGATCTTCCATTTGTTCCGCCTGAATGCACGGTATGATTCCTTCAATGTCATCACTACGGTATTGTATGAAAAACGCAATCAGATCATTTCCTCCGTGTTCATCGTACTGATTCTGATGCTCGCCAGCAGTCTGTGCATGTACAGCGTGGAACATGATTCCCAGCCGGAAGTATTCCGCAATGCCTTCAGCGGCATCTGGTGGAGCATGTCAACGCTGCTCACCGTGGGCTACGGAGACATCTATCCCATCACCACACTCGGCCGGATCATGGCGATCTGTATCGCCTATCTCGGTGTCGGTGCCGTGGCTATCCCCACCGGTATCATCAGTGCCGGTTTCGTGGAACAGTACCAGCGCAAAAGCAGTCTCTCTAATATTAAAGCGGCAGATATTCATGAGATCGCCGAGATCTTCGTGGATAAACGCTTCGCCGGCAAATCCGTGGAAGAAATGGAAGAGGCAGAACAGGTCACGATCTTCCTCATTCTGCGGGAGGATCTGTCCATTCTGCCTCAAAAAGATACGATATTAAAATTAAATGACATTATTGTCATTCGCGGGGAGAATCCCTAATTTGTCTCCGTCGCAGTTTTCGTTGTCTCGCTTTCCGTTATCGTAGTATCTGTAGCTTCGGTGCTTTCTGTCTCTTCAGCAGTCTCCTCCACCTCCACCAGATCCTCCAGTGTATAGTTGAATCCGGTTACCACGTTGGTGGCCACGACATACACTTTCATTTCAGAGGGAAATGCGATGTAATACTGGCTGGTCATGGAATTCAGATTACCAATATTAATGATCACACTGCGATCTGCAGTCTCGTACTGAATGGTACGCTCCGGATCTGCCAATCCATACTGTGACATGTCCGTCACATTCTCAATCACCTGATCTGCCTTTAACGGTGCCACCTTCAGGATCATCGCCTTGATCCGATCCTGGTTCAGATTCAGGGAATGATCGTCCGCATAGTACCATGTGTCATCCTCTTTTTCAAAGGCATAGGTCTCTCCCTCATATACATAGCGGAAGCTGGTAATATCATCGGAGTTCACATCCAGCACCGTCTCCTGTGTATCCTCGGTGGTGGAAGCCGCAGACGGTGCATTTTTATTATACTGGCGGATGCCCAGGAATGCTGCCGCCAGCACTATCAGTGCCAGCAGCATCCCAATCATCTGTCTTTGTTTCTTTTTCATATCTATAACTCACGCCTTTCACAATTATTTCTTCCGTCTGCGGAACCAGATCACGAATCCGACGATCATACAGCCGACGGGAAGAATCACGGTAACCAGCAGCCCCAGCAGCAGAATCTGTGCGGAATCCACTACCAGATTAGAGACCTCATAGCTTTTTACCGGAATAGATACCGAGGTCTCATGATCTGCCATTCCACTGAATGTATTGGTGAACAGGGTCAGGTTCGCACCACTGACGACAGAATCTGCATCATCCGTGAACAGCTGCTCACAACCGTACACGACCAGTGTCGCATCTCCATCATCCAGTGTCTTTACTGCTTCCACCCCCAGTGCGAAGGGACCATTTACATCATTTTCACCCTGCGAGAAGTCCTGCGCATTGCTCACATCCTGTTTTGCAAAAGAACTGTCGGAGGTACTTAAGAACACATCATAAGTAATATCGCCGGTGACTGTCTCGTCGCTGCTCTCTTCCTCCGGAACAATAATTCCCTGAGAGTACGGCAGGAACAGGTATTTTCCGTAAGTACCGGAAGTATAACTGTCAGAGCTCTGGGTGGGCAGGATATAATAAGGGCTTCTGTAGTAGCCGTTGGAATCGTTCTCCACCACCAGTCCTTTGGCAATGCTCAGATTCATATAGCTTAAAATAGCATCAATATTCGGTGTCTCCTCATCGGTATAGCCGGTTACCAGGATGACTTTTCCACCGTTGTTCAGATAGTCGATCACCTTATCCTTATCATCGGATGAAAAATCACTGGTGGCACCGTTAATGAACAGACAGGCCGCATCGTCGGGGATAGCATCCAGATCCATCAGATTCACGGTCTCATAATCCACATTTTCCTTGTTTAGTGCGGATGTAAAAGTGTTGCTTAAACTCAGTTCATTATGTCCTGTTGTCATATATACCTTGGGCATATCATCATTTAACACATAATCCAGCGCACTGGTGATCTGTCCTTCGCCATCATAACCGGTGGTCGTGGTGTTATAACTGTAGGTCGAATAGTCAAAATCATAGGAAGACTCATAGACATCGTTGTAATCAATGACCTTGCTGCGCTTGTCACTGACCACGATCAGGCTGTTCGTGCTAATGTTGCCGGTAGTGTACTGGGCATAGAACATCGGGTTAACGGCGGGATCCACATATTCCACGGTGATATGATCCGACATATCATCGTATCTCTGCAAAGTCTGCCCCAGTGTGGTATCCTGATTGTCCTGATTTACCAACACATAGATTGTCACATCATCCTGCATATTTTTCACATAATCAACGGTCTGATCTGTCAGGGAATAGAGCTTCTGGCTAGTCATGTCGATTGCTGTCCAGCTAGAAGGCATCTCGCCCATGATAATATTAACGACTACTACCAGCGCTACCGCTACGGCGATCATACCGGTACTGTAAGCACTGAAGCTTAAGTTCTTCACGGACATGCTGTAACGGCGTTTCTGAATGGACTGTACCGTCAGGAACAGAACCAGTGCCGTAACGGATACATAATATACGATAGAAGATACATCCAGTGTGCCATTTAACAGGTTGGAAAATGGTGTGTAAAGGTCAAAGCAACGCAGCAGCTTTGTCAACAGATTGCCGGTGCTGGAAATAATGGAACAGATAGAATCCATCATATATCCCAGGAACAATACTAAAAAAGTAAGTACTGCTGCGATAACCTGGCTCTCTGTCACGGAAGACAGGAACAGACCGATGGCAATGGCGGTCATCCCAAAGAGGAAATATGCCAGGATCGACAGGTAAGCCTCTCCCATGGGAACACTGCCGTACTGCGCCATGATCAGCGGGTAAAAGCAGATGATTGCTACGGGAATGGCAAATATAGTTAACAGCGCCAGAAATTTTCCCATAACGATGCCGCCTACGGACACCGGTGCCGTCAGGATCAGCTGATCCGTCTTGCTCCGTTTTTCCTCCGCCAGAATACGCATGGTCAGGATCGGCACGGTCAGCATGAAGAGAAAGGTAACGCTGGATACCACATACGCAAAATAAGGATATCCGTTCATCAGGTTATAAACACTGAAATACAGTCCCAGGAAAAACAGGGTGACTGCAATAAATAAAAATCCGATAAAGGAACGGAAATAGGATTTCAATTCTCTCTTATAAATGGCTAGCATATTATTCCGCCTCCTTTGTAGTTACAGTTTCTTCGGCTTCCGGCTTTTTTCTCTTTGAGAATAGTTTGTGCTTCTCCGGCTGTGTGGGTGCCACATCCTCGGTCAGTTCCAGGAAGATGTCTTCCAGAGACTTCTCCGCATGGGTCATCTCTAAAATAGGCAATTTTGCTTCTGCCAATGCATAGAATACCTGCTCTCTGATATCTGCATTCTCTTTGGAGATCACTTTCAGTTTTGCAATATTTTCGGGCGCCTCAGTATTTTCTTCGATCCGGTCGATCTGTGAGATCTCCTGCAATGCGCTCTTCACCGCAGCGGTGCTTCCCTTTACTTCCAGGTTCAGTTCCATGGAACCACTCATAAGCTTCTGCAGATTCTCCGGAGAATCACTGGCTACCAACTTACCGTGGGCTATGATCATAATATGGTCGCAGACCGCACTGACCTCCGACAGAATATGGGAGCTGAGGATCACGGTATGATTCTCCCCCAACTTGCGGATCAGATCACGGATCTCGATGATCTGTTTCGGATCCAGACCTACCGTTGGCTCATCCAGAATAATAACCTCCGGGTAGCCAAGGATTGCCTGCGCCAGTCCGACTCTCTGTCTGTAACCTTTTGACAGATTCTTGATCAGACGCTGCTGCATATCGGTGATCTGTGTCATTTCCATGACCTCGTCAATCTGCTGCTTCCGCTCTTTTAATACTACACCTTTTCCTTTGACGTAAACTAATACGCTGGCGGTTCCTAAATCAATTCCAATATCTGTTCCTGCTGCCATAGCAAAAATTCCCCTTTCGCTTTCTCTTATCTATCATTATTATGTTATTTCTTTCCGTCCCGATAATCTGTTCGACCTCGCCAGTCTTTTCCGACTTCAACCCGATTGCATAGGTTTCGAACCAATCATAGCCTTCACCCCGCCGGAAGCGAAACACTTCCCTCAGTTTGTTTTCTACTCCCCTGGACAGGCGGGACATAAACCGACTGTATTTTTCTTTATCGTCCGGATGCAATAAATCCAGTGCACCTTTATTGCTCAAACCATCGTTGGCAAGCGTCTTCCGGTAAAGAGAGGTGAATGTATCCTTCTGCACATCATAGCACCAAGCCGACAGGGAACCGGCATCAAGGGCAACGGACAATTCCCGGCGTATATCATCAAGCTCGAGTTCATTCCTACGAATATCCGTCGTATCAACCATTGTAGCAACAATATATAGGTTTCCCTCTTTATCTTCCAAGCGCGTCTTAGTAGTAACAGCCCAACGGACAGGTAACCCGGTTTCTTCATCAAACAATACCCGGTTAAAAGAAATCGGCTTGTCGCTTTGCAACACCCGGTTATCTTCTTCCCTGAAAAGAGAAGCTTTCAAATCGTTCACTTCAAAATCATTCTTCCCCAACATACAATCAAAGGCCTCTTTATAAAATTCGGAAACTTTGTTGTTGTAGAACAGATAGCGGTACTCATTACTCACATCCTTGATAAACAATCCTACCGGCAGATTATCCATGATCGATTGCAGGAATGTTTTCAAACGCAGGATTTCCTTTTCGGCAACGACATAAGGAGTCACGTCATGGGTAAAGCAGATAACCGAATTATTCTCAAACGGCACAACACGTGCCTTTGTATATTTGATCCGATCCTTTTTCCCGTACTTGCAATTAAAGACAGTCACCTCACCCGTTTCGACCGTCCGCTTCACATGCAAGATAATTTCATCCAACATCTCTTTAGCCTGCGGATATTCAAGATGAAGATCCTTCAGATTCTTCCCTATCTGGCATCTCGTGTCGACATCTTTCCAATTGTGATTATCAGGGTTCACGATATCCACTATATTCAGATCGAAGTCATAGATGGTTGCCATGTCCGGCATCCGGCTCAAAAGTTCCATCATTTTGGTATTTGCCGTCTTGTAAGCGTCTTCCTTTCGTTTCCTGTAATTTAAGATACCAATAAAAATAACCACCATCAAAATAACCAAACAGACAAACAGGATCACTTCTATCGGATGTTCTTGCCATAATGAAGGTTCTTCGTTATAGAACACCGTATTTTCAGGCAACAACGAGGGGTCGATCCCTGAAGCTACAAGCGTCGGATAGTTGATATAGTAATTGGGAAGTGAAGGAGTGAACTGAAAAGCCGGACTATTTTCGAATCCTTTCGTCAGAACACAATGAGTCAGCAAAGCCAAGTCCTTACCCAAATCCTCTCCGGAAATAAAATAGCCACCGATGTAATTCATGTTCGACGTGCCCTGATCCAAAACCTGATAAACCGGCTTGGACGTATAACGTGCCAGCTCATTGTGGAGCATCGAATGTGCATGGGGATATTGAAGGGCATCGGTATACCATCCCGCCGATAAGATGGCATAGGAATCATCCATACAGGCAATCGAATCGAGTAGTTGGGGAGTAGACAGCTTACATCCATCCATATAGCGAAGGTCGAGCGAATCGATCTGCTCGAAAAGATCGTTGATATAAGACTCGAAAAACGCCATATTATAACGATTGTCATAACAAAACGCCACTTTGCGGATATGTGGCTGAAGTTGTTTTATCAGCGACAGGTTCTCAATGACAAAATCCTTATAGGAATATCCCGTTATTCTGAAATCGCCGAACGACTCTTTCATCGGCATCATATCGGCAACCGAAAACAGCTTCTTGTCTTTATTCTCATAATCAATGAAGGCTCCTTTCACATAACCCAACACGACAGGAATCTCATGCCAGCTATCCACACAAGTGACCCGATAGGAAGACCAAGCCTCATTGCCTAGCAGCACGACCACATCCGGCTTTACCTTATAGGCAGCAAAAAGCTGCCGCATCCATCCTACCCAGGTTTCAAAGACGGGAGAAGCCTCGCAGTCCATATACTCAACAAATATTTTCGCTTCCGAATCTACCTGCATCTGATCTATGAAAGACGCAATCAGATGGTTTCCCTCTTCCTTGATCGGAGAATAAGAGCTAATGACCAAAACCTTCTGACCATTGCCGCTTGTCGTCCTTGCCTCCACAGGGAAAAGAGAAAGAGTAAAAACAAATAAAATTATCAGCAGTTCGTCGATTATCAACTTGCCATTTAGCATCATTATCCCGTTGTTATTAGACTATACCTGCAAATGTACAGCATTTTTTCATTTCAAGGACCTAATATGCTTGTATTTGAGCCACATTATGGCAAAAACGTCCCATTAGCCAGAATACGATCATTGACATCAAGCCAATGCTAAGACGGATAATAAGGGAGTGTCAACCAGAAAATCGAGCATTTTTTCTTCTGACTTAACTTTGAGCTCCCCCCAAGCATTCGACGACCATCTGAGAAGATGCTGTTTAAAAATTACCCACACATCCTTCCTGACACATAGGCACATCGACTTGAATAGCTTTACTTTATTACAGTATAAAGTTACCCTACTACATACCTGGCATTCTTCCCCATCAATCGATAAATGGAAGCTACGATCAACCAGGAAATGGCAAATGCGACAACCGCGGCGGCAGGTATCTGTAAAGCCACCGGTACATGCAAGGCACGCATCAGAACGACACCCGGACCGGTAAAGAAATAATGCACCATATAGATTCCGAACCCACAAGTCGTCAGGTTTGCCAGCAAACTCTTGATCTTTTCGGATCGCACATCCACCTTTTTCATCAATAGGAAAACGGGGACCGTCATCATCACGACGTTAAGAGAACAATAGGTAAAGAAAAGTTCCAGCAATTCTTCGCTGTATTCCGGCAGAGCGGTTACATAGCGGAAACCGAAAAAAGTTACGACATAGCCGATCAAAAACATCGGGATCCCGACCAACAAGATTTTATTCAGACTCCAGTCGTGATTGCGCAGGTAATGTCCTAAAAGCAAATAGCCGTTGAACCCGGCAAAATAATACAACATATTGAAGGAGTTCCAGGAACAGCCTCCCCATACATAAGGTGAAACGAACTGATAGTAATAAGGCAACAGTGTCGACACGCCCCAGGCCAGCAGAAACCATAACTTGGCCTTTTCAGAAGCCTTTTCCACCCAGGCAGAGAAAATAGGCAGGTACAGATACAGACCGATCAATAGATAGATATACCACATATGCACATCTACAATCGAGAAATTCAATGGGATCTCCGCAATATATCTCAAGGAAACATCCAATGACTGACGAGCCACTTCTTCGCCCGAATAGGGAAAAAAGTCCAAGATCACCTCCGGTGACAAGCCTAGCTGTCCGGTTATCCAAGGGAACAGGTTATAAAGCACAGACCAAATCAGGAAAGGCCAAAAGACACGGCTGATCCTTTTTTTATAAAAGACGGAAGTATCGTCCTTCAATGGCAACAGCAAGGCTCCCGTAATCATCACAAACAGGGGGACACAAGGACGGAGAAACGATCCATAAGCTGCTCCCCAGAACTTAATCTGATCGATATTAGCTGGTGGTTCACCCGGATAAAAGTTAAACGGATCTGCACTATGGCAACAAACCACGGTAAACATGTCAACAAAAC
>ENA-UERW01000937-UERW01000937.1-human-gut-metagenome-genome-assembly--contig:-NODE-937-length-22605-cov-3.991921_pt1 | contig 22605 bp, 18 predicted proteins | sample MGYA00242994_ERZ507995 | MGnify/ENA primary metagenome ERZ507995 (study PRJEB26167, sample SAMN06115492) | human gut metagenome | host: Homo sapiens | place: China:Chongqing | collected 2015-04-26...
TTGACGTAGGAACAGAACACTTCTTCAGTTATTTCGCACAAATGCATTACGAGACTTTCGACAAGGCGTACTTCCCACGTTCCAAGTCGCTATATGCGCGGCTGGAAATGCGAAGCTGCTCCGCCATGGCTTCCTGCGTCAGCGACTTCTGCTGCCGCAGGGAATACAGTTCCTTGGAGAGAAGCTCTGCGAGCAGCGCCGGGTATGGTTTCATCCAGAAAACCTCCATAGTTAAATTGACTATGGAGATTTTATGTCGAAATGAAGTTCACTTCCACGAAGCACGCTTCATACTTCCCGTTCAGTCCTTGTGAAGAAAACCGAGTTAAAGTACGAAAAACAGATTTTTATAAGGTCTATGAAAATGACGAACTGCTCCTCCGGCTGGCAATGAAAATCGGCTGGACATTGAATGTGGTCATTGTGGAGGCAGCGCTGGCAAGAGATGAGCGAAAATGGTATCTGGAGCAGGCGCTATGCCGTGGATGGTCAAAAACGCAGCTATTGAACGCCATACGCAGTGGCATAGATTCCACAGAGCATTTAGAACAGTTCGACTCGCCCGAGAAGCAGGTCGATCAGGTTGCAGTGGAAAATCCCGTTTTCATCGTAGAAGTTATGCGGGATATCCATACGAACGATGATTTTTTTGAAAAAATCCTTGGTAAGCAGCAGAGAATCAAGCTCCGACGCATTCTTTTGCTCCGTGTCCATCCGGAATGCAGACTGAATATAGATTTTCCGGTCAGCATCATTGACCACAAAGTCGATCTCCTTTTGCGTATTGGCACCCTTTGTTCGATCGGTTACAACGCCGACATCGACCGAGTAGCCGCGCCGCAAAAGCTCGTTGTAGATCAGGTTTTCCATGATATGACCGGGATCATACTGTCGGTAATTCAGCCGTGCATTGCGAAGACCGATGTCCGTATAGTAGTACTTGTTCGGATAGTTAAAATAGGTCTTGCCCTTGACATCATAGCGCTTTGCTACGGAAATCAGAAACGAGTCAACAATATCCTGCACATAGTTAGAAACAAGCGCGGGATTGACCTTCTCGTTTTTCATGCTGGCGATAGCGTTTGCGATGTTCGTTGGATTCGTCAGGGAGCTGATCTGAGAGGCAAGGAAATTGAGAATGTCATTCAGAATATCCTCACGCTCGATGCCATTTCGCTCAACAATATCTTTTACATACAGCTCCGTGTAGAGAGAGGACAAATAATCCTTTTTATCCTTATCATCCTGCATGGCAAGCAGGCGCGGCATACCGCCGTACAGCATATAAGTGTCCAGTGCCTTGCGTTCATCACCACCGACAGCGGAGTAAAACTCTTCAAAGCAAAGCGGGAATACATGGATCTGCGTGGCGCGGCCACGGAACTCCGTTGCAATATCCTTGGACAGTCCCTTGGAATTGCTGCCGGTCACATAGACATCGAGATTTTTATATGCTTTCAGTTCGTTGAGCATATCATAGATCGTGACCTCGATCCCGCCGTTTTCCTGATCTATGACTTTAGCGGTGAGCTGAACTTCGTCAATGAACAGATAGAGCTTTTTATCTTGCTGTCCAAGCACCAACTGCTCCACGTACTCACAGAGCGTAATGGGATTGCGGTATTTATAATACCGCCGCTGATCCAGTTCGATTTTAATGATTTGCGTGGCATCCGTGCCGTGATTGCGGAGATATTCATCGAACAACTCAAAGAGCAGCACCGATTTTCCGCATCTGCGGATGCCGGTAATGACTTTGATCTCGCCATTCCACATATTACGAATGAGCCGATCCAGATAATAGTTGCGTTGAATCATTTCTTTCACCTCGAACTTGTGACGCGTACGTCGCTACTTATAGGGTAGTATACCACGCAGGGAGGATATTATCAAGGCAGGGGTACACAATTGATGGTAAGCAAATTCACGGGGAATAATTCGTAAGCAAAATTGTCTTATGCAGCCAGCAGGTAGGCGAACCATAAAATTGACGATAGCGCTTTAAGAAAGTATTTATGTTCTTCTTTGCGTTATCATCGTATATCGCCGAGGATGTCATTGGTTTGCATTTCGGTTTTTATTTTTCGGATTGATCCATAGTGTTCAGCTCACACAAAACGACAAAATCCGAACTTGTTCCTAATCGGGGATGGGTTCGGATTTGTCTTTTATTTGGAAGATACCATTTAACGCAAAAGGTCATCACGCCGAGGGATGACCTTTTGCGTTCTGATATTGAAACTGTTTGAAAACCAGAGTAAAATACAAGTACATATTCATGGATATTTGCACATTCTTCCGCTGCAAATATGCGCTTCCGATTCTCCAATTCATGCTCGTGATGATCGTCTGTACAGTGCGCTCCTACCGGACGCTCAGGCTGCCCGCAACGAAAAAAGAGGTCACATGGCTTATCGTCGGGTGGCTTGCCGCGCTCGTTGTGCTACCGCTTTTGATGCGCTACGGCGTCATGCCGCTGTGGAGAGACAACCTGCACAGCTACAGCCATTTCTCCCCAGATTTCTTCATCAACATTCTGTGTAGTTATGTGCGCTTGGTGCTCGTCAACGTTTTGCTCGTGCGCACACTTGCCGTCTGGCGCGTGAAGCGGGAAGAAAAGAAAGCGGACGTCATTTTGTCAAAATACCCCCCTTCCCGGGCTTGCTCTCCCCTTAATTGAACAAAACTTTGTTTTTGTTCAATTCGTTCCGCCTCCCCCCGACGCCCCGCCGGTGTTATTTTGACAAAGTGAACTTATCATTTTAACTCTTTTTTTGTACCTGCCCCTGCTGTTCACCTTGTCATTAATGTTGCTCCGTTTCGTGTGTCATGATTGAATACGGCGCCAATTGAACCGGCAGCATCCGACGAGTTTCGTGAACTCTTCCGAATAACAGAAATTCAACCGATCCCAGCAGATGATGTAATGCTTAAGCCTCGCTTGCAGAAACCGTAAGGTCATAGTTGATCGCGGGCGGAGTCCTCTTCCGATTTCATTTAGCTGCCCCATTACTTAGGTAGACTGTCGCCGCCATAGGCTGTAATGGCGGGGTGAAACTCACTTTGACAACGGGAACCTTTATCCGGTCTGCTTTGCTATACCTAAAATTGGCGCTTACCTCATAAAAATACTGCAATTCCCCTTCTCTCCCCTGTTTTATATCTCAAAAACGCATTTTGAGGGGCATCTGTGGCAGTTCTCTTTCCAGAGTTATTACATAGGGAACTTCACTTTTACATTCAAGCGGCGATAAACATACGATAAACATATCAGCAGACTGCCTTTGGAGCGAGGCAGTCTGCTGAATAAAAACGCTTATTCAATGGTTTGCTTTTCGGCGGCGATGCGTGCGCTCTTGCTGGAGAACGCAAGCCCGTATTTAATAATTGACTTGATTCCCAACGCCTGCATCTCGGCGCTGTAGGAACGGTCATTGATTTGCTGAAGTGCAGTTTGGGCAAGCGCTTCAAGCTGTTCTTCGGAGCAGCCCTTCGCTGCTTTTATCTCGATTAAGAAACCGGGAAAATGCTTTGTCAACGGGAGCATCTGAACATCATATCGCCCATTTCCGGATTCGCGATTGGATGTGATGCGGAAACTGTTGATCATCATAGCGCACAGACCTACGATCATGCCATGATAGTACGACTCATTTGCGGCATCGTAGAAGCTGATCGTCTGCATCAGATATTTTTCCAAACCTCTTTGTAAGGCATCAACATCCATTTTATAAAGAGCCTCTTGGATTTCGATCGCAAGACTGCGAGGGATAACATGCTCAAGCTGAGAGAGGATCTCTTTGCTGTAGACGAAAGAAATCTCTTTGTTGGGCAGAGCCACTTCGCACATATAATCCTCGCCGTAAGACTGGCCGCAGCTCACAGCCTTCAAATAACCTGCCACCAGCAGGAAACTGTAAACAGAGGACGGATCATTCTGGATCTGCGGATAAATGACGCCAGTATCGATGTGCGTAACGAAGGATTCGCCCTTCATCAACAGCTCCAGACGCTCCATAATATCCGGCGTTGCAGAAGCCAGCACCTCACGAATGATGTCATTGCTTCCGGTAGACTGCCAGAACGCTTTGGGTCGGCAGTTATTATTGAAGTATCCAATGACAGACCAGGGATTAAAAATCTCGGTATTGCCGAAAAGGTAACCATCATACCAATCGCAGAGCTCCTGATATTTATCAGAAGCATGATAGTAGTCCGCCATCTCGTGTACTTCGCTTGAAGTGAAGCCGAAATATTCACTGTAGCGCTCGTCTAAAATCGAGTTGATCTTCAGGTTGTTCAGGCCGCTGAAGATACTTTCCTTGGCAACACGCAGAATGCCGGTCAGGAAACCATAACTCAGATGCGGATTATCTTTCAGACCACCGGAGAACAGGTTTCGCATGAATCCGATGATCGTGTCGTAGAAGCCGCTCACATGACCTTGCTGAATGGGAGTATCATATTCGTCAATGATGACGATAGGTGCAGCGTCGTGGTGCTTATGGAGAAGCAGCGTCAGTGTCCGCAGAGACATTTGATATTCCACTTCGTCAGCGGCTTCTGTTGCAAGAAGAGAATATTCCTCTTTTTCGTAATCACTAAGCGCGGAGCTGGATGCCAACTCGTCGTGGCGGCGGAATTCCTGCGCGATCAGCTTTTGGAGCGTCTGATAAGTTTCTTCCCAAGAGGTGTATTTGACATCCTTGAAGGACAGGAAGATCACAGGGTACTTTCTATGGTGGGCAAGATAGGCTTCTCCGCAGGACCAGATTTTCTTATCTCTGAAGTAAACGGAAGTGTCCTCGGTCGTCTTTTCGAAGAAAGTGCGGAGCATATCCATGTTCAGCGTTTTTCCAAAGCGTCTGGGGCGGGTAAATAGGGATACTTTGGGGCGCTCGTCCAGAAACTCCTTGATCATTAAGGTCTTGTCTACATAGTAGTAGTTTTTGCAGGCGTCACGGTAATCAGATACGCCAATGGGCAAAGGCTTGCGCGCAGCTGATACTGCGGGCTTTACCACACTTCGGTGACCACGCTTATCCATCGGCTTTTGCGTGCTGTCCGGGATAAACCACTGCCTGCCCTCCTTATACGCGCCGGAAATGCGTCCGGCTTTGCAGAGTGCATTGACCCGCCGTTCGGTAATCCCCCAAGCGGCAGCCGCTTCTTTGATCGTCATATTGGAACACCTCCATTGCACTTCGTCAAGAACATTATAACCACTATTCCGAATAAAATCAACCATATTGTTCCGAATAATATTAGCATTATTCGGAACAGTTGCTTCCCCTGCAAATATTCCGCCCTTTCCGGTAACTATTTCCTGCTTTCTGTGATATTGTTCGTTCACCAAAAAGGCGGTGGTATGCAAGAAGATAACATGACAGTCGTGCAATGGTGCGGCCAGTGGTTCACCGCCAATCGGCACAAATGGAACGGCAACACCAAGGGCGGATACCGCAATCTGATTTGCAGCCACCTCCTCCCTAACATTGAAAACGCGGCACTCTCCGGCCTGACAGAGCAGGCAGTCACGGATTTCTACGACAACCTGCGAAGCCATGGACCCGGAGTCAGAAGCATCTGGTGCATCCACCTGCTTCTGCGGCGCCCCGCTCTCCGCCTTTATCCCCGGAGCATGACCCTTGCGCGGAATACGCCGTCCTGATAGGTAAACGTGCTTGCCCCGCCGGAGCGCTCCGCGATGTGGCGGACAGATTGAAGGCCCACACCGTCTCCCTTCCGCTTGGAGGAGCGAAAGACGCCGTCTTTTTCCTTCACCGTACCGTCGAATGGGTTTTCGACCTCGATGAGCAGCAGACGCGCGGCGTGAAGATAGGCAGTCACCGTGATCTGCCGCCGAACGGCCGCAGTGCGCAGGCTGGCCTCCAGCGCGTTTTCCAGCAGGTTTGAAAGCACCAGGCACAGGTCCATCTCATCCACTGGCAGCGTTTCCGGCAGATCCAGCCGCACATGGATGGGGATCTCCTCGCGCCCGCACAGCCCGCAGTAGTAGCCGACCACGCTGTCCGCCGCGCTGTTTTCGCAAAAGCGCGTCTCCAGACTTGGGATCCGTGATACGCTCCGCGCCAGAAATCCACGCAGGCCCTCCATGTCGCCTTCTTCGACCAGCACGGAGATCTGATTGAGCTGGTGACGCAGATCGTGCCGCGCCTGTCTCGCCTCCTCGATGGCGGCTTTCAGGCTTTCGTACCGCTGCCGCTGCATGATCAGAAGCTGGTTTTCCTGCCGGAGCCTTGCGTTGCGGTTCAGGCTGACAGCCATCAGCAGGAAGATCGCGTAGAAGCAAAGCAGCAGCATCAGCAGCGCGATGCTGAACACGATGTAAACCTGTAAGACACGCCCGATCTGGAGCGTTGCCTGATAGCGTGGGGTCATAACGATATTGAGCAGGATAAATATCAGGGGCAGCACCCAGAACACATACCACGTCTGCGCGAAATGGTCGTCCTCCACCATCGTGCGTACAGCGCGGGTGGATGGGTAGTACGCCGCCGCTGTGAACAGCCAGCAGGCCGCGTTGTAAAAAATGCCCGCGCTCAGGCAGAGCCACGGCTCCAGCCATGGAGCCCGCGCGTAGATCAGGAGCGCCGCGCTGACGGCGCGGGAGATGCTGTTGATGCAGGCGAATACCGCGCATACGCTCAGGGCGATGGTTCCCGATTTCCAGGGGGAAATACGCAGCGTTTTGATATAGATCAGCGCTGCCGCCAGCGCGAGGACCGCCTGCGCCGCCACCGTGGGGCACTGAAAACGGAGGCAGAGCAGTCCGCCTCCGACACACGCCCCCGCCATCAGGGGCAGCAGCCGCGCGGCAAGCTGCCCCGGTGACTGATTCAGATAGGATCTCACCGGAAAATACGCAAGCAGCAGGCCGGGGAACACGACCAGAAGCTCTAAGACCGGACGCAGCGCAGCTTTCATACCGTGCGCCCCCTTTCCAGCAGATATTCCATAAAGGACTGCCGTACGCTTTTTTGAAGCTCCTGACTGACAAATACGCGGCTGCCGTCCTCCATACGGAAAGCGGCGTCCTCAAAGTCCTCCGCGTGTTCGAGATTGACGATCACGCCCCGGCCGCACACGAAAAAGCGGGGGTCCTCCTTCAGCGGCGCGGTAAACGCCTTGAAGGACTGCCGCGTGGCCAGCGTCTTTCCCGCGGTGGTGTGGACATAGATCACATGGGCGAAGTGCTCGGCGCGGATGATGTCCCGATAGCGCAGACGGATCTCTCCTCCCTCTACCCGCAGCTCCATGAATTTCTCCGGCTGGGGAATACGGGTGAGAAGCTCATCCGTCAGCGCGTCGATCTCCCCTTCGGCAAAGGGCTTGACCAGATAGTGCAGCGCGCGGACCTGAAATCCCTCCAGCGCATGATCGGTGGAAGTCGTGGTAAACACCAGAAGGCAGTCCGTGTCGGTTTTCCGCAGCGCCCTTGCCGCCTCCATGCCGGTCATGCCCTCCATATAAATATCCAGAAAAGCGGCGGTGAAACGCCGCTCTTTTTCTGCCGCGAGAAACGCCTCGCCGCTGTCAAATTCCAAAAGCTCCGCCTCCGCGCCCCGCCGCGCCAGCTGCTCCCGCAGCAGCGCCCGCTCGCCGGAAAGGTCGTCCACAATAGCGATCCGCATGCGCCGTCCCCTCCTCCATGTCCCGGTTTTAAGCTGATTATACCACAAAGAACCGTGGGCGGCGAGACGCGAATGGTGGAATTCGTGCCGAAATCCCGCCATTCGTGCCGCGGCACTTGAAAGCGGCGGGCCGCCTTTTTTATACTGGTCGCAGGCAAGACGTTCCATCAGAACCAAAAAGAAGGGAGGCAGGCTGTGTACCGTATCGCCGTGGTGGCGGAACAGGAAAGGGAGGCTTTTCACTATGCGGAGCAGATCGCCCGATTCTGCGGGGAAAAGGGGATGTTCCCCAAAATCGAACCTTATGATGATCCGGAACGCTTTTTTGACGCCGTGGGGAGGGATGCTCCCACCAACGCCGTCATCGCGCTTTCCGGGGTGGCGGGACTGAACACGGCGGAGCACCTGCGTTCGCTCTGCCCCGCCTGCCGGATCATCTGGTGCAGCGATCTGGACTTTTCGCTCCACGCTTTCCGCCTGCGGGCGGACTATTTCCTGCTCAAGCCAGTGACTGACGAGGCGTTCCGCCAGGGCCTGAGGGTCTGGGGGGAATGAACCGTCAGTGAATGAACGTATAAAATATAGGAGGAACTCTATGAAAAAACGGATCATCTGTCTGCTGCTCTGCGCGGTCACGCTGCTGCCGAGCCTGACTGCCCCGGTCTCGGCGGCCCCCACCGATGAGACCGCCCAAACTCCCGCCAGCGAAGCGGCCAATTATCTGCAACAGGGAGATTACTTCGTGATCTCCCCCGCTGAAAAGTGGCAGGCCTTCCTGGATCTCTCCAAGCCCGGTTTCAATGCGGAAATAAAGCGCGTGGCCGTCGCCACCACCGAGTGGGAGCTGACAGCGCAGCACAGCGGCACCGCCAACGGCAATGACATCCAGACATGGAAATACGGCGTCAGCGATAAGTTTTACGTGGAGAGACATGACGTAAGAGGGCCTGACGGCGCGGGCTGCTTCCGCATCCAGAACAAGAGCTTCCGCGAGTCCGGCAACGGGCGCTACTGGGACATCGAAGGCCGCAACTTAAAGCCCGGCGGCAACGTGCACGTCTGGGACTTCAAAAACGGGGCGCTCTCTCAGTGGTTCTATCTGGAGGAGGACGGGGACGGCGATCCCGAGACCTTTTTCCTGAAAAACAGAAATTCCGATCTCTACATCGTGCCGAGGCACTACTTCAAGGATCCCAAAAAGGACTGCGGGCCGGGAAAAGCATCCTGGTCGGAGGAGGGCTGTAATCTGGAGCAGAGCGAATTCTCCTTCCGCTGGCGGATCCAGGTGCTGAACCGGGACGCGGCAAACGACATGGGCAAAACGGATAAATACGCCAACTGGATGAGCCTGCTGCCGGACGGCCGCTATCTCTCTGAACTCAACATCCCCGGCACCCACGATTCCGCCACCGCCAACGTGGAGGGCAGCTGGAACGCCAGCTACAACAAAGTGGCCTGCCAGAAATATTTCATTGAACAGCAGCTCTACGCCGGTGTCCGCGCGCTGGATCTGCGCACAAGATGGCACGGAGACGATATGGTCATGGTGCATGGCGACTTTATCTGCCATACGCCCGACCACAACAACAGATCCAAAAACAAGACCTTCCGCTCCGTGCTGGATACCGTCATTGCGTATCTGGATAAGCACCCTTCCGAAGCCGTGATCGTGACGCTGAAGATCGACAGCGGCAATCAGGATACGGGCAGACAGGCGCTGATAAATATCCTCAATCAGTATACCACCAGGCGTCCCGACCGCTTTTACTGCTGGACGGGTGACGCTTTTGAAAACACCCTCGTGGCTGCGCAGAGCCGGATGACCAGTCCGACGCTGGGGCAGGCGCGTGGCAAGATCGTCCTGATGACCCGGGTGGACATGAGCGGAGCCGGAGAAAGCAGCCTTTACAGCTACACGGGGCCGGATCTCACAAAATGGGACGACAGCTACAAGGACAGGAACCACTACGCCCAGAGGATCGAATCTGAAAGCAAGGTCGCGGTCTACATTCAGGACGATTATTCCAGCCCTGACGGCAATAAGAAAAAGCAGGTGTTCAACACCGTCTATCAGCTCAATGGAAATCTCGATCAGGGCGATTCGATCCGACCGCAGGATTTTGCGTTCAACTACACCAGCAAAACCGGCAGCGACCACTATGGCAGCACGCCCCTTGGTGCCGCCAAGTACATGAATGACCTGATTTACAATGACGGCCTGTTTACACCCGGCAGCAAGACGGCGAAGGAAAACCCCCGGCTCGGCATCGTGGTGATGGACTTCGTCAACAAGCAGCTCTGCCGCCGTATCATCGACCGCAACGTCTTCCCCAGCAGCGCGGCAATGAAGGTTGGAACGGTGGCCGCCGAGGAAGATGCGCAGACTGTGGAGCAAACGTCCTTCCTGTCGGCTTTCGCCGAAATGCCGCTCTCGGATGGACTTACGTCCATGCCCGCTCCCACGGAAAACGTGTCCGCTCCGCCTGTTCCCGCGGAAGATGCGCCTGCTCCTACGGAAAACGTGACCGTTTCCCCTGCGCCCATGGAAAACGCACCCGCTCCCACGGAAGGCGTGACCGCTCCCCCCGCTCCCACGGAAGGTACGCCTACGCCCACGGAAGGCGCGTCCGCTCTCCCCTCTTCTGAGGGAAACACGCCTGTTCCCGCAGAAGGCGTGACCATTCCCCCCTCCTCTGAGGAAAACGTGAACATTCCCCCCTCCCCCACCGTGTCCGAGGCGATCGTCTGGCCGGTGGCGGCGGAACTGACCTACGGCTATGTGCTGGGCGAGGCGGCGCTACGCTTTGCGGGTAATGCGTCCGGCGGCAAGGAGGGACGCTTTGAGGTTGAAAACGCCGCGGAGATCCTTCCTGCCACAAAGGACGGGGAAACGCCCGGACTCCGGACGCTGAAATTCCTTCCCGCGGACGGCTCCGCCGGGGAGACAAAGGAGATTCCCGTCACCGTCCGCAGACGCTATCTGCCCATCAAGATCAGCAATTTTGAGGTGGAATACGGCGATGACTTCTCACGAGACGCGCTCACCAGAGACGTCACCGTCACAGCCGGCGGGTATCTTCTGCCGGAGCATCTGGCCAGCCTGAATGAGATCATACAGCAGTATGAGATCCAGTGGCTGCTCAGGGACGGCGAAGGAAATGAGATCCCATGGCCTGCGACACCGGCAACAGACACGCTTGCGTCCGGAACCATCGACCTGAGAGCAAGCGTAGGGATCACCCCGGAGACGGAATTCCCCAATTACAATGCCCGTGTGGAGCGGGGCGTCTGGAAGATCGTTCCCCGTACCGTCACCGTCAGCTGGCGGTGGGACAACGGAGCATGGCGCGCGGTTCTGGGCAACATTCTCCCCGGTGATGACGTGGCCCCCGTCCTGACGGACGGAACCTTGACCCTTACCGGTGAGCGGGCCGCATACTATCAGGTCGCGGACGAGGATCAGACCGCCCCTCCGATCCCCTCGGAAGATTCGGACAGAGATCCTTCGGAGCCGCCTGCCGGCCATCCGCTCCGCACCGTGGAAGCGGCTCACGGAAAAGTGGCGGTCAGCAAGGGCCGCGTGAGCCCCGGCGAAGCCGTGACCCTCTCCGTCACGCCGGACAAGGGCTATGTACTGGAAACGCTTGTCGTGACGGATGCGCTGGGCAAGGCCCTTCCTCTCACCCCGCTTGGCAAGGGCAGATATTCCTTTATCATGCCGGATTCCGAAGTGACGATCAAGGCGGCCTTTCTGAACGCAGCCGACGTGCCGGTCTCCTTCGCGGACGTGTCGGCGGACGATTATTACTATGAAGCGGTCCTCTGGGCCGTAAGCCAAGGGATCACCCTCGGAACGGACGACGCGCATTTCTCTCCGGACGCGGACTGCGCCCGCGGTCAGCTGGTGACCTTCCTGTGGCGGGCGGCCGGAAAGCCCAAGGCGGAGCAGGCGGCGCTCTTTTCCGATGTGGGAGCCGACGCCTACTATGGAGAGGCTGTCCGCTGGGCGGCGGCCCTTGGCATCGTCACCGGCTACAGCGACGGCTGTTTCGGCCCCGGCGATCCCATCACCCGTCAGCAGATGGCGGTCATGCTCTACCGCTTTGCCAGGGCACTGGGTATGGAGACAGCGCAAAGCGGCGCGGACGCGCGGGGATTTGACGATTTTGAACAGGTGTCCGCGTATGCGGAGGAAGCCATCGCATGGGCGGCGAATGCCGCTATCCTCAGAGGCGCGGATAACCGGCTGATGCCGCAGGCCCCCTGCACCCGTGCCCAGATGGTCACGATGCTGAACCGTCTGCTGGGCGAGTAAGCGGCTCTGACCCCACGGAAACGGCGGCACGGAGAACTCCGTGCCGCCGAAGGCTGTCGATAAAGTGATAAATTTTCCGCAACGGTAAGGAAGGGTGTGCGCGGGAAACCCAAGAAGGGTGTCCTGCGCCATTAAAATCCTCAGTTTTCAGAACTTTTATGAAGTTCTGAAAACTTGCTCAGCGGAGCGAAAAGACTTTTTCGACACGCTGAGGCTCCCGCCGGGAAACCGGCGGGAGCTTTTCCCGCGTCCGGCAGCACCGTGATGTCAATTTTGGGCATCAATTTTTGACATCAATTCGACCATTTTCCTCTTGACCTCATGACATTATGATGTCATAATAGTTTTCAGAAACTACCATCAAAACGTCGCAATTACGGAGGATTTGTCGATGGATGAGAAAAGCAATAAGGTCAAGCTGTTGGTCTACGCCACGGAGGACGACCGCGCCCGCATCAAAATGGCGGCGGCCAAGCTGCACATGAGCATGAGCCAGCTGATTTTGGACAGCGTTTTGGAGCAGGTGGCCAGCATCGAGGAGCTGGAAAAGAACGGAGGTGCCCGGGAATGAAGACCATCGCCGTGATGAACCAGAAGGGCGGCACCGGCAAGACCACCTCCGCCATCAATCTGGCGGGCGAACTGGTGCGCCGTGGCAAAAAGGTTTTGATCGTGGACATGGATACTCAGGGCAACGCCACCAGCAACCTGTCCCTGACGGAGATCCCCGCCGCCACGCTGACGGACGTCATCGTGTCCAAGACCGCCACGCTGGCGGACACCGTCTGCCACACCTCCACCGAAAACCTCGACCTGATCCGGGGCGGCAGCCTGCTGGCTCCGGCGCTGGCCACCATGCAGGAGATGCCCTTTGGCCGGGATACCACCCTGCGCCGCCTCCTGCCCCAGATCCCCGATACTTACGATTTCGTGTTTTTCGACTGCTCCCCCTCTCTGGAGAGCCTGTTCAATATCAACGTGCTGGTGGCCGTTCAGTACGTCCTCATCCCCATCAAGGTGGATAAAAACTCCATCGAGGGCTACGACGTCATGCTGGAGACCATCCAGTCCGTCCGCGAGATCGCCAACCCGGACATCCGGGCCTTGGGCATCTTCATGACCGCCGTGGAGACCGGCTCCAGCCTTGACCGGGAAATGATCGCCAACTTCCCCGCCATGCTGCCGGGTCTGGCCTTCCAGACGTACATCCGCAAGAATATCGACGTGAAGAAGGCCCCGCTGGCCCTCCAGCCCCTGTGCTTCTTCTCCCCCCGCTGCACCGCCACCGCCGATTACGCCGCCCTGTGCGACGAAATGCTGGCAAGAATGGAGGGCTGATCCATGGCAGGTAAAAAGAGCCCCTCCATCTTCTCCACCCTGCAAAAGACCACGGAAAACGCCAGCGCCGTCAACGGTGAGCTGACCCGCCAGCTGCCCGTGGCATCTCTGGTGGATAACCCCATGAACCGCTTCTCCATGGCGGAGGATGACGAGTTCCTCTCCACCATGCGCTCCGTGGAGCAGGACGGCTTTTTGGAGGACATCGTGGTCACGCCCGACGGCGAGAACACCTGGCGCATCATCAGCGGACACCGCCGGGTGATGGCCGCCCGGAAGCTGGGCAAGACCGCCGTCCCCTGCAAAGTCCGCCGGTATCCGGACAAGCTCTCCGAGCTGCGGGCGCTGATGGGCGCCAACGTCCACCGGCGCAGCCTCTCCCCCTTCGACATGGCCCGCCAGCTGGAAACGCTGCGGGAAGTTCTCTCGGAAAGCGGGCAGCTCCCCGAGGGAACCAAGGAGCAGGCGGAGCTGATGGCCGCCCAGAGCGATCTGAGCCGGGCCACGGTGGAGCGGTATCTGGATCTTCTGAATCTGGACGAGACCATGACCGGCTGGGCCGAGCGGGGCGAGATGACCATGACGGATGCCTATGAAATGGCCCGCCGGAAGAACGTCCACCTCCAAGCCGCCGTGGAAGAATATGTCGCTCACAACAACGCCAACGGGGACTTCCCCGGCCTTGTCCACCGGGCAATCGCCTGGGCGAAAGCCGCCGAGCTGCCCCCGCCTCCGCCCAAGCCCGCCCCGGCCGCCAATCCTCTGCGGACGGTGGATTCCTTTGGCCGGGCCGTCCGCCGCTCCACCGCCCAGCTGAAGGCGCTGGATCTCTCCTCCGACGTGGACCGCACCACCGCCCGAAAAAAGCTGGACACCTGCCTTGCCAATCTGGAAGAACTGCGGCGAACGGTGGAAGCCCTGAAAGCCGGTCTGGACGGCTGATCTCCCCCCCCTGCCCCGCGCCGTCCGCGCCGCGCAAAACCGCATAGAAAACAACGGTAACGGGACGCGCATGCGTCCCGTTACCGTCATATTGGCCGTCTTTTCACCCACGCGCAAATCATTTTTACAAAGGCCGCAAGGAGCGTATCATGCAAATTTTTGTTGAAAAAGTCGAAAATCCAAATCAGGAGTTTTGGATCTGGAAGAAGAAAATCACAAACAGACAGACGGAAGGCATCTACCCGTCAACGGTTTCAAATGTCGGCTCCGGCATCAGTGCAGCGATTTACCAAAAGGATGAGGCTGGTCATGTTACTCAAATCGCACAGCTACAGCTCCCTGATTACGAAAAGCTGGCCGAGTACTATTCTGCCGGAAAAGAGATCAATTTAAATTATACATACATCGATGACTTCGCATGGCTTGGGGATGAACTGCCTTATGAGGTGGAATCACTTCCCTATACGGAACGTGAAGGCTTTTCCGCGCGGTGCGCCCTGCTGAATAACCACGGGGAACCGGCTTACTTCCACATCATGCAGTCAAAACTGAAAAAGGGTGATATGGATTTTTCCTATTCGGGCTTTTTCAACCTCAATCTGGATCTTTGCAATTTAAGCGTTGAACAGGGAAATCTTGTATTCGATTTTGCGCGCTTTGATCATTCCAATATTTCTGTTGGAATGATCGCGTGCGGAGGAAATCCGTACTTTTCTCCGGAAATTTCTTTCAGTTATATAAAAGCGGATACCGTAAAAATAGATACGATGCTGATGTCGCAAAGCCTTTCCCTGAATTTCTTATGCGCCAAAACCAGCAACACGACTATTTCATTAGATCCTCTTCCCACTACATTTAAAGAGATCTGTTTTGTGAAAGCCGCGGCAAATACCGTCACGATAACAAATGCGGAAATCGACACCGTGGATATCAGAGAGGCACATATTGATTCCTTAACGTTTCAGCGGTGTAAATTTCTCGAGTATGCCGAGATCGGCGGCCATATACAGGAGCTCCATATAGATGACTGCATAAACGCGGCTGTATGGAAGCTCTCTGTGCCGCAAGCCCAAACCCTCACCCTTTCCGGGACGATCAATACGGGAAGGATCTGCTTCACGAATTTTGTATCCGCAATTCCACCGCTTACCGCCGCATCCTCCAGCGATCCCGCGCAGCTGCTCATGTTAAAAGAGAATTTCAGGCAAACCGGCGAGTATGAGAATGAGGACATCTGCCATCTCTATTTTCAGAGATCTAAAACGAAATGTGAGCGGAATCGTCTGAAAAAGGCAGGGCGATATATGCTCGATGGCATAAGCGGCTATGGGACCAAACCATTCAGAATGCTGTTGGTGATCCTTGCGGTGATCGTGCTGTTTGGTACGCTATATTATTGCGCACCCTTTCTGTCCTTCCATGGCGCAAGCACGTGGCTTGAGCATATCTACGCAAGCGGGATAACCTTTTTCGCTGTTGGCTACGGCGATTTATTTCCGCTGAATACCATTACAAAAATGGTGTCTCTGGCAGAAGCTTTCCTCGGCGTCACTTCCACAAGTTACTTCTTGGTACTGCTGTCGCGGAAGGTCATACGCTGAGAACCATCACCAGTCCATACCCGTCAAGCCGGAGCTGAATAGCCTCCACACAGTCATTTCAATTGAACCGGCCTTGTTTTCTCGCCTTTTAACCGCTATACTGTAAAAAAGGAGGGGTATTATGGACTTTTGGAACGCTATGCCTTTTGGCGCCGCAGTTGGGGATGCCATCGGTTTTAACGCCAGCCAGAAAGCCGCCTTGCAGCTCATGGCCATGCAGCCAGACAAACCCCCGCAAAAAAACGATTCCGTGCGGGTCGACATTGAACTGGACCCGGAGGTGGCCGAAGCCTTGGAGTTCCTTGAACAATTTTCGGAGGAACCCTTGATTTGAGCACCAACTGAACAATCCGGCTGCTGATAGCCATCTTAGGTTTGAAGAACAGTTTGCCCTGAGGGTCGACGCCGAATGGAACAGGAGCTATCATGGATGATGACATGATCTATTACGCGAAATCTCCAAATCCGCAGGGGTATCAGCAGACGGTAAAAGAGCACTTACAGGCAGTTGCGGAGCTTGCCCAGAAGTTTGGGACGCCCATGGGTCTGGCCACGGCCGCAAAGCTGGCGGGACAGACGCATGATTTCGGAAAGTACTCTCAGGCGTTTCAGGAGGTACTCGGCGGTACTCGAGTTGGAATTGACCACGCCATGGGCGGCGCGTGCTATTTGGAAGCCATTTACAGGGGCAGCGTTGGCGCGCGTCCGGTCATCGAGGCGGTCAACGGCCATCATAACGGTCTTGTGGCTTACGACGAGATCCGTAGCGAACTGCACGCCGTTGCCGATCCGCGCAAAAGGCCCTGCGGAAACGGCGGAAAGACGCCTGCCATCGAAGATACAGAGCAGCTGCAAGCGGCAAACGCCGCATTCAGGAAAGACTTTCCTTCCTTCAAACCGCCGATGCTTTCCGCTCCGCCCATTGCTGAATTGGAGTCCATGCTGTATACCCGGATGCTGTTTTCCTGTCTGGTGGACGCAGACTATACGGCCTCTGCCCTAAATGATGACAGCACCTATTTGGATCGTGCGGAAAACAGCAGCTTTGATCCGCAGCTGCTTTTGAAAAAGCTGGATGAATACCGAAACGGCATCCGGCAATCATCCACGGCGGACAGGGCCCTGAATACATATCGGGACCGGGTATTTGAGCAGTGCGGAAAAATGGGCGAGGAGCCGGAAGGGCTTTACACACTGACGGCGCCTACCGGGACCGGAAAGACGCTTGCTCTTCTGCATTTTGCCCTGCAGCACTGTCTGGAGCACGAAAAGCAGCGCATCATCATGGTCCTTCCCTTTTTGACCTTGGCGGAGCAAAGCGCGGAGGTCTATTCCAAAATCATCCCCAATGTTCTGATCGACCACAGCCAGAGCGATCTGCCGGAGGACGCATGGGAGCTGGCTGCCAGATGGAGCGCGCCGGTCATCATCACGACGTCCGTCCGCTTTTTTGAATCGCTGTTTTCAGACCGGCCCGCTGCCTGCCGCAAGCTCCACAACATCGCAAACAGCGTCGTACTGTTTGATGAAGCGCAGAGCCTGCCTGCCGATTTGACCTCGGTTACACTGCAGGCAGTAAATGAATTGTGCGGCCGATACCACACGACAATGGTATTTTCTACGGCAACGCAGCCGGATTTCTCCGCGCGAAAAGACCTGACCTGGAAGCCGCGAGAAATTCTGCCGGAGTCCGGGGAGATGTTCCGCGCCCTGCAGCGGGTGATGGTAGATTGGCGGCTTGGAGAAGACACACCGCTGGAAACCATTGCGGAGGAGATGTCCGGACAGGACAGCGTCTGCGCCATTGTTAATCTGCGCCGCCATGCGCGGCAGATCGCCGGCAGGCTTTCTGAGCTCTGCCCCAAGGATACCGTCTTTTACCTTACCACGGATCTGTGCCCCGCTCATCGGAGCAAGCAGATCAAGCGCATCCGGGAGCGGCTGAAAAACAATCTTCCGTGCCGGGTGGTGGCGACCCAATGCATCGAAGCGGGTGTAGACTTGGATTTTCGGACGATGTACCGGGCCTTGGCTCCGCTGGACGCCATCATTCAGGCTGCCGGGCGGTGCAACCGAAACGGCGGGGCGATGGGACGCGTGACGGTTTTCTGCCCGGCTGACCCGCGGATGCCCTATCCGGATCAATGGTACAGCAATGCCGCCGTCACGGTGCGGGAGATGGGGCCGCCGTTTTCCATCCATGACCCGGAGAATGTCCGGGAATACTACCGGCGGCTGTTTCACGGCAAAAAAGACAAGCAGAAGCTGCGGGCTGCCATTGACAGCCGTTCCTTTGCGCAAACCGCCGCGGAATACCGGCTGATCGACAACGCCGGTGCTCAAGTGATCGTCCCTTACAGCGACACCGATGTGTCTTATACAAGCATTGCCAAGCGGATGCGGGATGAGGGCGTTACCCACGCGTTATTAAAGGAAGCGGCACCCATTACAGTGACCTGCTTTGCTAAGAATTTGAAGATTTACGCGGAGGAAATCCCCTTTGCCGGTCACGGGAAAACACAGACCGCGGGCAGCGGCGTCTTTCTGCTTTGCCCGCAGTATACCGATTTGTATTCCGACGAGCTTGGCTTACATCTGCCGCAGGAAGAAAGCTTTGAGTCAATATTCTGAAATGTTTACGTCATAGCACGCTATGTGTCCTTTTTATCGGACACATAGCGTGCTATTGTGATTTATGTACATAAAAGAGGAGGTTTTTCATTGACTTTCTTGTGCATTGTTTTATGCTATATACGACAGCTAAATAGCTGATGAGTAGAAATATATAGAGTATGATTTGACCGCCCTGCCTGGAAAACGGGACGGGGCGCGCAAATCACGGAGGTGAATTCTATTTGAAGGAAGTTGTTATCGAGGTTTGGGGGGACTTTGCCTGCTTCACCATGCCGCAGGCGAAGGTGGAACGGCTGACTTACCCCTTCCCTCCCCCGTCGGCTGCCAGAGGGATCCTTTCCGCGATCTACATGAAACCGAAAGAATTCCTGTGGAGGATCGATCGCATCGGGGTGCTGGAGCCGATTCGCTATATCAGCTTCAAGCGCAATGAGATCAAATGCACCGTCAGTTCAACGCCGGTCTCCGCGGAGGAGGAACGGACTCAGCGGCAGACGACCGCCCTCCAGAACGTGCGCTATCGCATCGCCGCGTCGATCATACCGCGCCCAGCCTTTGTGGGGCGTGAAACGCAGCTGTACGAACAGGCCCTGCGGCGTATCCGCGGCGGAAAATGCTATTTTCAGCCGTCCTTGGGCTTGCGGGAATTTACCTGCTACTTTGAGGAGAGCGACGGCACTCGGCCTCCCATTCAGGAATCTCTGGATGCCGGACTGATGGTCTATGATCTGTTTACGCCGGAAGATGTGGAGGTCACCAAAAAAGCCAAAATTCAGATGTCTCTGTTCCATGCGGTGATGGAAAACGGCGTTATTTCCGTTCCGCCTTATGAGAGCCCGGAGGTTTTGAAAGGAGAGGCGATCCATGCTGAAGGCGCTGTATGATTATGGACTCCGCCGACAGTTGACGCTGCCCCCCGGTTTCATTGAGAAAACCGTCAAGGCATATATCTCCCTTTCAGAGGACAACGACCATGTCAGCATTTATCTGGGCGATGATGAGCATCTGCTCTGCCCGGACATGGGGAGCCTTGCGCAGGGCAGGGACAAATGCAACGTTCTGGTGGAAAAACGGTCCATTGTGATTCCCGACGCACCGGCGGATGGGGCCAAACTCGCCGCCAAGAGCGCTTTCTTTCTGGAAACGCTCCGCGACGCGTCGGAGGAGGAGCCGCTGCTGAAGGCTTGCGTCCGAGCGTTGGAAACCCCTGAGATCACGGAAGCCATCCGGGCAGAGCTGGACCGCATGAAGATAAAGCCGGGTGACAGGGTCTCATTTCGGGTCAACGGAACCTCAATGGTGGAGTCTGAAAATATCCGCTGTTGGTGGCGGGAGTACCGAAAGCGGTTTGCCAAGGGGGATGCTTCTCCGACAGAGCTGTGCTTGATCACCGGCGAGCCCACGGTTCCCATGATGACGACCACCTCCATTCAGGGCCTGCACGCCGTGGGAGGGCACCCCAAAGGAGATGCTCTGATCTGCTTTGATAAGTCGGCATTTTGCTCCTACAATCAGAAACAAGCGGTCAACGCGCCCGTTTCCGAGGAGGCGTTCGGCGTGGTGAAATCGGCGCTGGACGATCTGCTGAAGGATGCGCCGATCCTTGCGGGCATGAAGTTTGTGCACTGGTTCGACCGGGAGATCGCCCAGGAGGAGGACCCGTTCTGTACCCTTGACTTTGGCTTTGACAGGCCAGAGCAGGCGCCGGAAACAGTTCCCGTCAATCCGGCCACTAAGCGGAACATGGCAGACCAGGTCCCCGAAAGCGTCTATTCCGGTCAGGCGGCTCCGGATCTGGACGGCACATCCTATTACATTTTGCTTCTTTCCGGCGTAAACAGCCGCGTTATGATCCGCAGATTTGAGCGGGGCAGCTACGCCGACCTGCGGCGGAATCTGCGTCAATGGTATGACGATCTGGCATTGACCAATCAATCCGGCACAGGGAACATCAAACCGGTGAAGCTGACCGCACGCCTGCTGCGCCTGCTGAAATTCCAGAAGGGCGACACCCGCCCGCTGGACAGGCTGTCCAAGGAACTGGCCGGATTGACCCCGGCGGTGATTCAGGCCGTTCTTTCCAACGGAACTCTGCCGGACGCCGTCGCGGCAAAGGCGCTGGCCTATATCCGTTCAGAACTGCTGAGCAGTGACGACAGTGACAAACAAAGCGCGCAAAGTCCTCTGCCCAACAGTCTGGCCTGCCAATGGCTCAAGGTCTGGCTTCTGCGAAAAAATCGAATGAATCATCAGGAGGTACCGATTTTGGAAGAATATAATTTCAACCTTCCCAGCACCGCCTATCACTGCGGCGGTTTGATGGCCGTTTACGCGGCAATTCAAAAGGCGGCGATGCCTGATGTCAATACCGGCATTGTAGAGCGCTACTATGCCTCCGCCATTCAGATGCCCGCGCTGGTCATCGGCCAGCTCAGCAGCCGTTCCAACCACCATCTGGAAAAAATGGAGAACAAATGGCTTGCCGATCAATATCAGGAAAAGCTGCGGCAGGTATCCGTCGCGCTGGGGACATCCATTCCCGCCACACTGAATCTGGAGCAGCAGTCCTATTTCGCGCTGGGATACTACCAGATGGGAGCAAAACTCAGTCAGGAGAAGAAAGAACGTTCCGCTGCCAGTGAAAAAGCGGCAGCCGAAGAATAAGGGGGAGGCTTTACCATGGCTATTCAGAATCGATATGAATTCATCTACTATGTGGCGTGCTCCAACTGCAACCCGAACGGCGATCCGGATATGGGAAATATGCCCCGCATTGACCCGCAGACGATGCAGGGCTTTATGACGGACGGCGCTTCCAAACGCCGCATCCGCAACTATGTAGAGCTGGCCTACCGGGACAAGCCCGGAATGGGCATTATCATTCAGCAGGCAACGAATATCAACCGCCACATTGCCGAAGCCAAGCGAGCCGCCGGCGTGGAGGACTGCGCGAAAGCCAAGGAGGCTGTTTATGCCGGCAGAAAAAAGGCCTGCGAGCTTTTCTACGATGTGCGCGCGTTTGGCGCGGTCATGTCCACAGGCCCCAATGCCGGGCAGGTGCGCGGACCGGTACAGATCACCTTCGGCAAGAGCCTGGACCCGGTGCTGCCGCTGGATATTTCCATTACCCGTATGGCGGTGGCGGACAAGGTGAAAGATGGCGCTGTTGTGGAGGACTACATGGCTTGGGAGGAAGCCCAGTCGGAGGACAAGCTCCGCACCATGGGCCGCAAGCAGATCATCCCCTTCGGCCTGTATGAGGTCCGCGGCTTTGTCAGCGCGAATCTGGCAGAGGAAACGGGCTTTGACGAAGAAGATCTGAATATCCTCTTTGAGTCTATTTTGAATATGTACGAGCATGACCGCTCCGCCAGCAAGGGCGAGATGGCGGTGGTTTCTCCGCTGATCATTTTCAAGCACGTTGGCACGGACAGCGACGCTGAGCAGAGAGTGCGGCAGGCGAAGCTGGGCTGCGCGCCGGCTCATAAGCTGTTTGATTTGGTCAAGGTCACAAAAAAGGCTGCGGTGGCGTATCCCCGCAGCTATCGGGATTACGATGCCGTGGTGAAACTGGACAAGGTGCCCAGCGGCGTGCGGATCGGCTTTAAGCCGGATCCCTTCTCCCCGATCGTCTGGGACGCGCTTCCCGACGGAGAGGACTGGTTCTGCCGTGGATGACTGGGAGCCGATCCCTCTTTCACGGCTGTCACACGCCGGTTTCTGCCTGCGGCGTGCCGCGCCGGTGTGTGCGCCCCCTATTCTGGGGCGTGAGTAGAAATTCAAGCTGACGTTGGCCCGTATCTGGATCAAACACGTCGCCCCCCATGCGGGGGCGTGAGTAGAAATCAGCACCACGGTGATCTCCCAGCTGCTGGGGAAAAGTCGCCCCCCACGCGGGGGCGAGCAGAGAAATTGGCAGAAGGTCAAGGCCTTCGACCGGGAGGCAGACCGTCGCCCCCCACGCGGGGGCGTGAGTAGAAATTGGATGTTGGTGCGGAAGATGTTCTCGGCTTGGTGTCGCCCCCCACGCGGGGGGCGTGAGTAGAAATAAGACCGGTTTGACCAGACGGAAGAGGGGCTACGGTCGCCCCCCACGCGGGGCGTGAGGAGAAATACGGCG
>ENA-UERW01000963-UERW01000963.1-human-gut-metagenome-genome-assembly--contig:-NODE-963-length-22140-cov-10.194851_pt1 | contig 22140 bp, 20 predicted proteins | sample MGYA00242994_ERZ507995 | MGnify/ENA primary metagenome ERZ507995 (study PRJEB26167, sample SAMN06115492) | human gut metagenome | host: Homo sapiens | place: China:Chongqing | collected 2015-04-26...
AGCGTCTCTACGCTGATTTGACGGTCTGGCTCTTCCATCCGGCACAGCAGCACAAATTTTTCGTCGCACTCGGCTTTTTTTGTCCCGGCCTTGTTGCGGTAGGTCTGCCAGCGGTCAACAGTTGTTATCCAGTACCCAATTTCACCGCGTTCCTCGGCAGTGTAGGCTTCCAGCGGTTTGCAAGCGGCGGGCCTGTCAGCCTTTTTTGCCTTGGCCGGGGCCACCGCAGTCAGCGCAGCGGGCGCGTGCTCCGCAAAATATTTCTGTTGCGCCGCATCGGGCAGGCTGGAAAGCGGTATGAGATAGATGTCGCGTCCGCGTGAGTTTGCTTGCACTCGGACATTTGAATAGCCGCCTTTTTTAGCCATTGCCTGTACCCAGCGGGCACTAACCCCCATAAGGACAGCGGCTTCCGATGCTTTCAATAACGCTTCCAAAAAATCGCCTCTTTCTGACCTGCCATCATCAGACTGTGTAGGTCATCTCACAGTGACGCCCCCTGCAGGGCGTTTCGGCTTATTGATAAAATTGATTTACACTGTTCTTTTTTCACCAATGTTTGATGATCTCGGCCAGAATGTTGAGAAGAATAGAGCTGATTGCCAGAACCATCGCCCAGTCTTGGAGGGTCATAGCGTTCACCACCTTTCGCCGCAATCGTCGGCACTGAACTGGCCCCCGGTGCTGTAATTCCACCGCAACTCAATGCCCCGACCCGGCACATCGTACAGCGCAGGGCCGTGTGCGCAGCACTTCCAGCCGTCCTTCGGCCTGTGTACCCATGCCAGATCGCGCTCGGCATCATACCGATCAACCTTGTAAAACCCTCCGGCGTTGGGGTAAGTTTCCCCAACAATCGGCCTGTCCGGCAGCCTGCGGATGTGCTGGCGGCCTGCATCAACGTTCATCATCGTCAAATTGCACCTCGCTTAAATGCTGTTTATACGGTCTTTTACCGCTCCTTAAAATTAGGACAGCGGTAAAATCCTCGCGCCATGCCCGCGGCCCGCTCCACCAGTTGATGGCATCTTCCAGCGTGGTGTACTCCGGGCCGTAGGCTTCCTGTATGGCTTCTATAATTTTCATACCGCTCTCCTTGGCCTGCCATCATCAGTACCGGGCGGCCACTCCCGGCAGACAGCCCTGAAAGGCTGTTTCGGCTGTTATGCGCCTTGGTTTATCGGGGTGAAAAGGTCTCCGGCATCAACTTCCAGCGCTTGCGCAATACGTTCTACGTCTTTAGGGCGAATCACGCGATTGTTGTTTACCATGTTCCCAAACACTTGCCGAGAATATCCAGCTTTGCGAGCGATGGCACATTGTTTGTAGCCTTTTTCCTTTATGATGCGAACAACATTATCAGAAACAGGTGTATTGTCTATTTTCATGGATAGCCTCCTTTATAAAATCATGATTTATGAACTTTAGTATATTATAATCTTGTTATATGATATTGTCAACGGCCACAAGGCAAAAAAGTTCATAAAACGTGACAATACTGTTGCGGTTCTGGATTGAGACTGATATAATATCGAATAGGTGGTGGTAAAAATGTCTTATAATGAACGGCTACGCGATGCCCGGAAAGCAAAGGGGCTCACGCAAGCTCAATTAGGAGAACTGGTAGGTTGCGCCAAGAACACAATTTCCAGCTATGAGAGCGGCGTCAACGAACCCAGTGTTGCAGTATTAAATAAAATGATGACTGCGTTAGAAGTAGATGCGAACTATGTGTTTCAAGACGCTGATAGCAGTTATCGGAGAGAACATGCAACACCCTCGGAAATAAAGGAATTGGTTGATCCTTACCGTGCTTTGGACAAAGCAGGGCAGGAACTGGTACGCGCAGTGCTTGCAATGGAAACTGCAAGGTGTATGGGGCAGAATGTTTCTTTTTCCGTTGCGGTAAAGCAAGAATAACATAGCGCTTTTCTCCTGTACGCATTTTGTCAGAAAATAACGCAAAACGTTATTTGAGTAGCAAAAAGCATGATTCCTTCTTTTGCGTTCGCTTAATTTTTAATGCGAACCGAGTTTTCAATTGTTGTATCTTCGAATCGTCAATTTATATCGTAGCTATGTGATTGGAAGTGAAAATTTTAATGCGAACCGTTTGTTCGCATTAAAAAGCCAAAAGGCGGCAGCCAGACTTATGCAGTGCGCATAGGTCTGGCTGCCGCCTTTTAAATTGTTTTAACGCCTGTTAAAACGCGATACTTCGATATTTAAGCGTTTATATAAAGGACTTTTTAAACGCCGTTTAAACGCTTTTCAAACGCCCCGAGCCCGCCGCGCCATCCAGCCGCCGATCAGCCGTTTTGACCCACAAAAAGGGCAAAAAAATTTTGCAAGCCAGCATCCCGCCAACTTGCAAAATTTCGCGTTCAATTCCGTTTAACCCTCATTAAAAACCGCGCTCTCGCGTCCTTTCCCGCCTTTTTCCACCTTTTTGCGCTCAATCTTCCCATCCCGCCCCCCATTTCTCACTCTTCAAGAAAACTCACACTGGCCATGGTCAGTATGCAGCGCCTTGTGGGTGCGTACCAAGCTATGCAGCGCAATGGTTTGGAGCTGCCCCGCGACAACATCATCTACACCAACTTCGGGCGGGAGGAAGCCCGCGACGGTGTGAAGGAATACTTCCGAACCCACAGCCCGGACAGCGCCACGGCGTTCCTCTGCATGAGCGATATGCTGGCCATTGGCACGATCGAGGGGCTGAAAGAACTGGGCTATAAAGTGCCAAAAGACTACTCGGTCGTAGGCTTCGATGGGTTGGAAGTCACCAACTACACCGACCCGGCTATTACCACCATTGACCAGAACATCCAGCAAAAAGGCTACGAGGCTACTCGCCTACTGTGCGATATGATCCGCGGCAAGCGCAAGGCACAGCGGCTGGTATTGCCCCACACCCTGACGGTGCGCGACAGCGTCCGCCCCCTATAAAACCGAAAGCAGCGGTTAAGGCCGCTTTTTTCAGACAGAGATACAAAAACGTTTTTGCAGCAACTTCTTAAGCCAAATTTCGCTGCAAATATTTTTAACCGCAAAACAAAAACGTTTTTGTAATAACTTTTGGAACATTTGGTGCAACCGCACCGTGTTAATAAAACCAAAAAACACAAAGGTAAAGGAGAAACACTATGAAAAAGAAGCAACTGTTCGCAGGCGCTCTGGCCGCTGCCATGATGACCGCCAGCCTGGCCGGCTGCGGTGGCGCTGCATCCTCTGCTGCAACTTCCACAACCGGCGGCGATACTGCCGGTAGCACGGCATCCGCTGATACCAACAGCGGCGTGGTGGAAGTCACCATTCCCTCCTACAAAACCGGCGAGAACGCCGGTGCGGCCTTCTTTGTGCCGCAGGTCGAGCGTTTTAACGAGAAGTACGCCGGGAAGTACAAAATCAATCTGGAGAGCGTACCCCAGGATAGTATTTTCAATGACCGCTTAAAGCAGCTGGCACAGCAGAACAAGCTGCCGGTGCTGGTGGAGGGCGGTGACCCGGACTGGGTCAAGAACGTCGTTATCCCCAACGGCCTTGCCTACGACTTGACCGACTGGATCGACGCGACCCCCGCCGTCAAGGATGTCCTGATTGACGACAGTCGTGAATACTGCTCCAATGAGGATGGCAGAGTCATGACTATGCCTCTGGCAACGGTACGTCCCATCGGCTTCTTCTACAACTCTGCTATGTGGAGCACCGATGCTGACATCAGCGCTATGAGCATGGACGAATTTGTTTCCGCGCTGGGCGACCAGAAGATTGCCTTCTCCACCGCCGAGAACGGCTGGGTTTCCGCCTTGTTCCTGACTGCGCTGGTGGCCGAGGAAGACGGTGGCGTAGAATGGCTGAAGAGTGGCACCGAGACCAAGATCACCGACTTCAACCAGCCCTGCTTCATCAACGCTGTGGCCAAGCTGCAGAATCTGCTGCAGAACAACGCAGCCTCCAACTCGGTAGGCGCAGCCTACGCGGATGCCGCCAACGCTTTCATGAGCGAGCAGGCCGCCATCATTGCCAACGGTCCTTGGATGTCCTCTGACTTCGAGAGCTCCAACTCCGACAAGTGGTCCAACGGCTTTGACGGCGCGAAGGTCCGTGCCTCCCTGTTCCCGGGCGACGTCGGCATTGCCGACACCGCCACTTTCGGTGAGTGGTGGATCTCTGCTTCTGCCCCTGAGGATGAAATTGCCCTTGCAAAGGCTTTCCTTGAGTTCATTTACAGCCCCGCTGAGCTGGAAGCCTACATGCTGGCCGAGGGTGGCGACACACCGAAGCTGACCTACTCCGACGACTTCAAGGCAAAGCAGGGCGAGAGCCAGGTGCTTTCTGATCTGGCAGCCGACACCACTACTGATACCGTGTTTGTCCCCCGCATCCTCGATGTGATCCCTGCCTCCGTTGCCAACACCGAGTTTGGTAAGCTGCTGCCCAGCCTGGCCGACGGCACCTGCACCCCGGAGCAGTTCGCCCAGTGGATGAGTGACAAGGCCGCGGAAGCCAGCGCCGAGTAATCCGCGCAATCCGCGCAAGAACAATATGTAATTCAAGGCGTGTCGCCGTCCCGTTGCATACGGCGGCGGCACGCATTTTTTGAAAAGGAAGGAGCTGCAAAACCATGAAAACCGCCCCGAAAAAAGCAACGCACATCAAGGCGGGCCGCATCCAGCGTGCAAACTACAAATGGATCTATCTGTTCCTGCTTCCCACCATCGTGATCTTTGCGATGTTCTATGTGATGCCCATTGCGCAGGTATTTGTGACGTCGTTCACGAAATGGGATGGCTTCAACGCACCAAAGTTCAACGGTCTGACAAACTATATCAATCTGTTTACCAACAGTTCGTTCCTCATTGCGTTGAAAAACCTGCTCTGGTGGTGCGTGATTGCCCTGACGCTGCACGTCGGCTTCGGCACATTGGTCGCTTTTGTACTGTACCAGCGCCCCCACGGCTGGAAGTTCACCCGTACAGTGTTCATGATCCCCAACGTCATCAGTGCGGCGGCCTGGGCGATGATCTACAAATTCATTTTCAACAATGATTTCGGCATCCTGAACTCGGTCATCCGCGTTTTTAACCCGAATTTCAACGTCCAGTGGTTCTACAAATCGCCTTGGGCGTTCTGGGCTGTTACGTTCACCTGGCTGTTCTATGCAGTCATCGTCACGTTGGTCGTGCTGGGTGATTTGATGAACATTCCGAAGGAACTGAATGAAGCCGCCCTCATGGACGGCGCTACCGGCTGGCAGCTGATCCGCTATATCCAGCTGCCGCTGTGCCGTGCATCCATCGGCACCAGCGTCATTGCCTCGCTGACATCCCGTATTGCCATGTATGAGCAGATTGCCCTGACGACGTCCGGCGGTCCGGGCGACGACACGATGAGCCTGCCCATCATTCTGGTCAAGGGCATCATGGACTACCGTTACGGTTACGCCAACGCGGTGGGCGTGGTCATGTTTATCATCGGTTTGATCGTGCTGGGCATCGTAAACAAGCTGTTCCGCATGGACGAAGCTGATTACTGAGAAGGAGGCACACCATGAAAATCAAATACAAGCCTTGGGCAAAGGTTTTGATGTACCTTGTGGAGGCCATCGTCATTATTCTCTCTGTGTTTCCCATTCTGTGGGTCATTATGTCGTCCTTCAAGACGAACGGCGAAATTTTAAGTTCACCGCTGGCGCTGCCCGCCCACTTCTCGCTGGATACCTATATTGACATTTTCCAGAAGTACAGCTTCCCCACCTACTTTTTCAACTCGCTGCTGGCGGCGGGCGTCTCGACGCTGGTTTCGCTGCTGTTCTATGCCATGGGCGCGTATGTCATTGCCAAGTTTGAGTTTCCCGGTCGCAAGCTGCTGTTTGCGCTGTTCACCATCACGCTGCTTGTGCCCAGCCACAGCAAGACCCAGCCCATCTTCTCGCTCATCACGAAACTGAACCTTTATGACAGCATCTGGGGCGTCACCCTTGTTTACCTGTCTGCCGGTATGGCTATGTCCATCTTTGTGCTGAAAGCCGGCTTTATGGCGATTCCCAAAAGCCTGGACGAGGCTGCGACACTGGACGGCGCAAGCTTCTTCCGCACGTTCTGGACCATCAACCTGCCGCTGGCAAAAAGCGCACTGGCGACTGCCGGCATCCTGATGTTCCTCGGCAACTGGAACGAGTACTACTTTGCCTCGCTGCTGACCGTTTCGGACTCGCAGCGCACACTGCCCATCGCGCTGGCGTTCTTCACCAGCGAATTTTCCTACAACTACACCCAGCTGTTTGCCGCGCTTACCATTGTCATTCTGCCCGGCGTCATCCTGTATGCGATTGCACAGGATCAGGTGCAGGCCAGCGTGGCTGCTTCCGGCGTCAAGGGCTGATGAAAAGGAAACCCGACTATGAAATATGATCTCGAACCCCGCGGCTGGATCGTGGCAGAGGAAACCTTTGACCCGTGCCGCACCGCCAAATGTGAATCCATCTTTGCCCAGGGCAACGGCTATATCAACATCCGCTGCGCGCTGGAGGAGGGTTACCTTGATACCTACCGCGGCGCTTTTATCACGGGCACATTCAATAAGGCTATGCCCGACGAAGTGACCGAGCTGCCCAACCTGCCTGACGTGACTGCTATGGAGTTTATCGTCAACGGTGAGCGTTTCGCCATGGATCAGGGTACGCTGCAAAGCTACCTGCGCACACTGGATCTGCACACCGGCGAAGCAACGCGCACCGTGCAGTGGAAAAGCCCTGCCGGGGCAGCGCTGGAACTGACCTTCCGTCGCTTTGTTTCGCTGGATAATGAGCATATTGCCGCGTTCTCGGTGGAAGTTACACCGACGAATCAGGATATCGAGCTGGTCGTCAATAGCGGTATCTCGACCCGCAACAGCAATACCGGCTCTCAGCACTGTGTGGAGGGCGAAATGCGGATGCTGCCCGGTGGCATCCTGCGCCTGATGACCCATACGAATGAGAGCAATGTGCCGATCGGTGTACACTGCCTGCACAAATTCAGCGCAGAACCCTCCGAGTCGCTGCCGGTCATTGAGCGCCGCCGCTTTGTGGGGCGCTACACGTTCCGGCTGGCAAAAGGGCAGACGCTGCGCATCGAAAAGCTGACCTGCTACCACACAGGCCGTGACCTGCCGTTTACGGTCTACGGTCAGCAGCGCGGCACAACGAACCCGGACATCGTTGCCGCTGCCGGTGATGCGCTGGCGGCAAAGTTTGCGGATACCGGTTATGACGCTCTGCTTGCAGCCTCCGCCAAAAAGTGGGCAACTTACTGGGCAGAGCAGGATGTGCAGATCGAAAGCGATGACAGCTTTGACCAGCTGGGTATGCGGTTTGCGCTGTATCACCTGAACATTATGATCAAGCGCGATGATGACCGCGTTGGCATCGGTGCCAAGGGCATGACAGGCGAGGGCTACAAAGGTCATTCTTTCTGGGATACCGAGATGTTCCTGATGCCTTACTACCTGTTGACTGACCCCGCCGCCGCCAAGACCCTGCTGGGCTACCGCTGGCGCAGCCTGCCCGGCGCGTTCAAAAAGGCCAGCGAGAATGGCTATCAGGGTGCTATGTTCCCCTGGGAGAGTGCATGGCTGGACGACGGCGAAGTAACGCCGCTTTACTGCGGTGCAGATATCGTCACCGGCAAGAGCAGCCCGGTTTTGACAGGTATGATCGAGCAGCATATCTCTGCGGATATTGCCTGGGGTGTCTGGCTGTACTACCAAGCCACCGGCGATGATGATTTCATGAACCGCCGCGGCTGTGAGCTTTTGATTGAAATTGCCCGTTTCTGGGCAAGCCGCGTAGAGTGGCAGGATGATACGCAGCGTTATGAAATCAAAAACGTCATCGGTCCGGATGAGTACAAAGACCACGTCGATAACAACGCCTTTACAAACTATCTGACCGTCTTTGCCATGGAGCAGGCCGAACGCTGCATCAAGGATATGCCTACCCGTTGGCCGGACGCCTACGCCAAGCTGAGCGACAGCTATGACCTGAATGCTCTGGCGGCTGAATTGCAGGACAAAAAGGCAAAAGTCTACCTGCCGCAGCCCAACGCCGACGGCATCGTGCCACAGAACGCCCAATATCTGGGGCTGGATGCGATCGACCTGAGCAAATACAAAAACCAGCAGGGCGTGTCCTCGATTTACGAGGATTACAGTCCCGCCCAGATGAACCAACTTATGGTCTCGAAGCAGGCTGACTTGGTCATGCTCATGCGCATTATGCCCGACTTGTTCGATGCTGAGACCCGCCGCAAGAACTTTATGTTCTATGAGTCCCGCACACTGCATGATTCCTCCCTGAGCCATGGTCAGCACTGTGTGTTGGCCGCGTGGGAGGGACTGGACGATATGGCGCTGGATATGTACCGCCACGCCATTGCCATTGACCTCGGCCCGAATATGAAGTCGTCCGACTTAGGCATCCACAGTGCATCGATGGGTAACGTCTGGCAGTGTGTTGTCTGCGGCTTTGCCGGGCTGGAATGGCACGAGGGCGGGCTTTCCCTGCGCAGTCATCTACCCGCAAGCTGGCAACGCGCGGCATTCAACATCGTCTGGCGCGGTGCAAAGCTCCATGTGGAAGTCACCCATGCGGGCATCACTGTCACCCACCGCGGCGGTTCCGCTGTGGAAATTACCGTGGACGGTCACCCGGTAAAGCTGGCCGCCGAGTAACTATGAGGAACTTTCTATGAAATACAAGGGTATTATTTTCGACTTGGATGGAGTGCTCTGCTCCACAGACCGTTTTCATTTTGAAGCGTGGAAACAGACGGCTGAGGAAGTCGGCGCACCATTTGACGAAACCATCAACATGAAGCTGCGCGGCGTCAGCCGGATGGAGAGTCTGGAAATCATCCTTTCAGGCAGCAGCAAGACCTTTACCGATACGGAAAAGGAACGCCTTGCCACCGAGAAAAACGACCGCTACCGCAAGCTGCTGGCGCAGATGACGCCCGCCGATATGCCCGCTGCCGTGCGCGATGCTCTGACGGCGCTGCACAACGCGGGGCTGAAGCTGGCCGTTGGTTCGTCCAGCAAGAACGCGGCCTACATCTTGGAACGGCTCGACGCGAACCGCTACTTTGATGCTGTGTGTGACGGCACGATGATTGCCCACTCCAAGCCCGATCCGGAGGTCTTTACCAAGGCTGCCGCCATGGTGGGGCTTGCCCCGGCAGACTGCCTTGTTGTGGAGGACGCTGCTGCCGGGCTGGAGGCTGCCCGCGCGGGCGGCATGGACTGTGCCATCGTCGGCACGGCCCCGATGCCGTTTGAACCCACCTACCATATGCAGGACGTGACCAAACTGCCGGGAACGATTTTGTAAGAGGTATACTTATGGAAAGCATTCACCCCGCGTGGTGGAAAGAGGCCGTCGTCTACCAAATCTACCCACGCAGCTTCAAGGACTCTAACGGTGACGGTATCGGTGATCTGAACGGCATCCGTGAAAAGCTGGACTACTTAAAAGACCTTGGCGTCGATGTGCTGTGGCTGAACCCGATCTATCAATCTCCTAATGTGGACAACGGCTATGACATCAGCGATTACCGCGATATCATGACAGACTTCGGCACGATGGCCGACTTTGACGCCCTGCTGGCGGATGTCCATGCCCACGGGTTAAAACTCATCATGGACTTGGTGGTCAACCACTCGTCGGACCAGCACCCGTGGTTTATTGAAAGCCGTTCCGGCCGCGACAACCCCAAACGCGACTATTATATCTGGAAAGACCCCGCCCCGGACGGCGGTGCCCCCAACAACTGGCGCAGCTGCTTCAGCGGCTCGGCGTGGAAGTACGACGAGAAAACCGGTCAGTATTACCTGCACCTTTTTGCTGAAGGACAGTCCGATTTGAACTGGGAGAACCCGGAGGTTCGCGATCAGGTCTTTGACATGATGAACTTCTGGTTCCAAAAGGGAATCGACGGCTTTCGCATGGACGTCATCAGCATGATCTCCAAGGCCGGATATGCAGACGGGCCACTTTGCGCCGATGGTCTGTACGGCGACTATACCGACCAGTGTACCAACGGCCCCCGTGTGCATGAATACCTGCAGGAGATGAACCGGCGTGTGCTGAGCCACTACGACTGCATGACGGTGGGAGAAAACGCCAACGTCAACCCGGAGCTGGCCTGCCTGTACGCGGGCGAGGATCGCCATGAGCTGAACATGGTGTTCCAGTTTGAACTGATGGACGTGGACGGCGGAGAGAGCCGCAAGTGGGAACCCGAACACCCGTGGAAGCTGACGGATATTAAAAAAATACAGACCCGCTGGCAGACCGGTTTGGACGGCAAGGCGTGGAACAGCCTGTACTGGAACAACCACGACCAACCCCGCGTAGTGTCGCGCTTCGGCTGCACCAAGGACGAAGAATCCCGTGTGCGGTCGGCCAAAATGCTGGCTGTCTGCCTCTACCTGATGCAGGGAACGCCCTACATTTATCAGGGTGAGGAACTGGGCATGACGAACAAGCATTTCGACAGCATCGACCCCATTAACGATGTTATGACTCGCAACGCCTACTTTGAAAAGACCCAGCGCTGCGGCGAGAGCGTGGCGGATTTTATGAAGGCGGCCAACTACATCAGCCGCGAGCACACCCGCACCCCCATGCACTGGGATGATACCGCCAATGCAGGCTTTACCACCGGCACACCGTGGATACCGCTGAACCCCAACTACCCACAGATCAACGCCGCCAAACAAGTGGGTGACCCGGACTCGGTGTACAGCTTCTACCGCCGCCTGCTGGCGCTGCGAAAGTCGGACAAGACCTTCGTCTACGGTCACTATGCCCTGCTGCTGCCCGACGATGAAGAAATCTACGCCTACACCCGCACATTGGACGACGAGCAGATACTCGTGGTCTGCAACTTTACCGACCAGGACGTACCCTGTCCATTGCTGAACGATTGGCAGAACACCGAGCTGCTTATCAGCAACTACAACACCCCCGGAACCCCCGGAAGTCTGCGACCGTTTGAAGCGGTGGTTTACAGAAAGTAAAACGCAACAGTAAAGAGTCCTGATGCCGAATTTCGGCATCAGGACTTTCTTCTTTTAAGGCACCAAACGTAACGGATCAATCTGAACCCCACCCTGCATTACCTCAAAATGCCGGTGTTGCCGCCCGTGCCGCCTACATATTTTTCAAAAAATACCGCCCCATCTCACGATAAGGCGGTAGATTGCGTCATTCTTTGTCTTTGCGCAGTGCCGTATACAGCTCTGCGGCCATAGCGTCCTGAACCTTTTGGTAGAACTCCGGGTCATTGAACAGCTTTGCAAAGGAATCATTATTGTCAAGGAAGCACTGCGTCACTATATCGCGGAATTTATCCGGGAACAGCGACTGCACAAACATTTCGGTGCTGTTGTCCTTGGCGTATTTTTTGAATTTTTTGACATCCGAATCCTTCATAAACATCTGGTAGATACCCTCAATGATTACGCGGTCGGAATCCGTAAAGTTTCCGCTGAAACGCTCATTCACCTTGTCAATGATGCTTTGCAGGGTATCTTTTTTCTTGTTCGGCAGCTTCGGGTCAATATTGTTGCTCGGTGTCAGAATCACCGGCTTTTCGTCCAGAACGATTGCTCCCTTAAAGGTTTCGTTCAGCTTGGCGTATTCCAGCTTGACTTTATCCTCAATGTCCACAAAGTCGTCATCGTTGGGGCGGGGCAGCAGTCGGGCAAGGTGCATGGTGTACTGATACTCGTTAAACAAGTCCTTGTCGTGCAGCCGAACCAACTGTGTAATGTAGGAGTACGCGCCGTTGAACTTGCGCACATAATCACGGGCGGTAAAGCGATCTTCCTCGCTTAGTTCCTGATACCGCGCAATAACCGGGCGGAACATTGCCGTCAGCTTACCAAGGGCGGCGGGGTCCTGCTTTTTGCCGCGCTGCGCCGTCATAAACTTGTTGAAGGCGTCCACATCGTCATAGCTGTACAGCATATAGTTGCGAACCTTATTGCGCAGGTCATAGACCTTGTTCAGGTCGGTGCTGCCCTCCAGAATCGTGGTTTCGTAGTACGGCAGGAATGCATTGCGAATGTCATCCCCGGAGTTTTCAAAGTCCAGCACAAAGGTACTGTTCTTGCCCGGATAAGTACGGTTCAGGCGGGAAAGCGTCTGCACGGCGGTAACGTCCATCAGCTTTTTGTCAACATACATCGTATGCAGCAGCGGCTCGTCAAAGCCGGTCTGGTACTTGTTGGCTACCACCAGAATGTTGTACTGGCTGCTGTGGAATGCCTGCCGGAACTTCTTGTCGGTCGTGATATACCGTCCCTTTTCGTCAAGGTTCATGGTCGCTTCGGTAAACGGCTTATCGCTGGGGTAATCCTCCAGTGTGACCTCGCCGGAGAACGCGATCATAGCGTTGCAGCCGGCACATTCGTCCGGGTGGGCTTCGATATACCGCTTGATGGCAAGGTAGTACCGCACGGCGTTAGCGCGGCTGTCAGCCACAACCATAGCCTTGCCTTTCCCGTTGATTTGATACCGGCAGTTTTCCACAAAGTTTGCCATAATCATATCGGTTTTTTGCGCAATGGTGTAGCCGTGCTTTTTGTAATACTTAAACAGTGCGCGGGAGGTTTTGCCTTCAATCAGCTCCGGGTTGTCCTCTGACACACGGATCAGCTTAAAGGCTTCCTTGATGGTCGTATAGTTGGCAAGCACGTCCAGAATGTAATGCTCCTCAATGGCCTGCCGCATAGAGTAGACGTGGAATGGCATCCTAATCGGCTCGCCGTCCGCATCAGTGCCGATCTCGGTGCCGAACTTCTCAATCGTTTCGCCCTTGGGGGTGGCGGTAAAGGCAAAGAAGGATTGGTTATCGTGGCGTCCCTGCCCGATAATCTCGTTGATATAATCGTCGGTCAGTTCAACATCTTCCTCGGCAACGCCTGCCTCCTCGGCGTATTCCTTGGTGGCAACATCAATGTCGATCAGGCTGCGGCGCAGGGATTTCGCGCTTTCGCCGTTCTGCCCTTGGTGCGCCTCGTCAATAATGATGGCAAACTTGCGCCCGCGGAACGCCTCCATATCTTTCTTGGCAAACAGGAACTTCTGGATCGTGCAGATGATGATGCGCTTTTTGTCGTTGATAGCCTGTGCCAGCGTGTGGGAGTTTTTCTTGTCGTCGATGGCTTCCACCAAGCCGACCTGATGATCAAAGCTGTTGATAGTGTCCTGCAGCTGGCTGTCCAGCACAACGCGGTTGGTTACCACGATGACCGAATCAAAGATGCTGTTGTTCTGTGCATCGTGGACGGAGGCCAGCCGGTAGGCGATCCACGCAATGGAGTTGGACTTGCCCGAACCCGCCGAGTGCTGGATCAGGTAGTTTTTGCCGGGTCCGCTTTGCTTTACATCTGCCAGCACCTTGCGCACGACATCGTACTGGTGATACCGCGGGAAAATCATCTTCTCTTTGGTTACGGTTCTGACAACACCGTTTTTAACAACTTCTTCCTTTTCCTTCACATAGGAAATAAAGCGCTGCAGTAGGTCAAGCAGGCTGTCGCGCTGCAAGACTTCCTCCCACAGATAGGCGGTAACATAACCGTTGGGGTTGGGCGGGTTTCCGGCACCGCCGCTGACACCTGCACCGTTGGAGCCGCGGTTGAACGGCATAAAGCGCGTGTCGCCGTCCGCAAGCTGGGTGGTCATCCACACCTCGTACAGATCCACGGCAAAGTAAACAAGGAACCGATGGTTCATGCGGAACGCAAATTCCTTGGCGCTACGGTCGTTCTTGTACTGGTTGATGGCGCAGATATAGTCCTGCCCTTTCAGCTGGTTTTTCAGCTCCAAAGCAACGACCGGGATGCCGTTTACCGAAAGCACCATATCAATGGTGTTGTTGTTGGCAGGTGTATAGCGGAACTGGCGGGTACAGCCAAGGATATTGGCGTTGTAGCGCTCCACCGCAAGGGGGTTCAGGTCGGATTCCGGCTTAAAATAGCACACCCGCAGCTTGCAGCCCATATCCTCGATACCGTTGCGCAGAACATACAGCAAGCCCTGATTGGCAATGCTGGTTTCCAGCCGGTGGTACAGCTTGTCTGCCGCCTTATCGCCGTAGTATTTGGTGTAGCGCGCCCATTCTTTGGGCTGTGTTGCGGCGATGAACTCGCAAAGCACGTCCATATAGATACATTTGCCGACATCCTGTTGGCGCGTCTGCACCCAATGCCCGTCGGCATCCTGCCCGTTGAACTGGGTGTAGCCGCCCTGCGGAGAAATCAGAAAGGCTTCTATGTCGCGCTCAAACCGTTTTTCGCTTTCGTCCATCAGGACACCTCCTCGGTGTTGATTCCTTTATCGTGTCAGTAGATTGATGATCGTGGGTATCTGCCCAAGAAGGGCACCTACCCCTGCGCCGACAATGGCAATCAGCCATTCTCGACGGCTCAGGCTGCGGGAAGTCTTGATTTGTTGTTCCAGCCAGTCTTGAAAACCGTCCCATTCGGGTCGGTAATCACGAATGAGGTCGGGTAGTCCTTGGACACGCACTGCATGAGGTTGGGCTTCACAAAGAACCGGGTCTTGCCGCTGCCGGAACCGCCGATCACCAGCACATTTTTGTTCCGGGCGGTCTTGGGGTCTTTGGGCCGGTTGTTCATGGTGAGGCGTTCCGTCTGGGTCAGGAGGATGTTGTTGTCAAACACCGGGTCGATGTACGGGGCTATATCTTTGGGGCTGCCCCAACGGGCGCTGCCGTACTCGACACCCCGGCGGTATTTCTTGGCGTTCTTGCTTTTGCAGTACACCATCAGCCGCAGCGCCACCGCACCGGCCACGCCCACCGCCAGATCGAACAGGTGGAAGCTGGGGGCGGCGCTTTCAAAGGCAAGGGAAAAGCCGTCCGCAAGGTGCAATAGCTTTTCCGACAAGTCCGCCCCAGCCGCCAGCCGGTAGGTCTGTCCCAGCTTGCCGAACAGGTAAACAAACAGCAGATAGGGCAGGTTGGCGATGATCAGCTTTTTCATTTCCGGCTTCATCGTGACAGCCCCCTTTCCTTGATTTTCTCCTTGGCCTGCTGGCTGCTTCTGGCCGCTGCCTTTTCTTTCAGGACGGCAAGGGTCTTTCGGATGGAGGGGCGCTCCTGCTGTTTGAGCTTCTTGGCCGTAAACTCCTTAAACGCCTGTTCCAGATTGTCCGCCTGCTTGGATTTGAAGATCACGATATACCGGGGCGGATGGGTAGTGCGGTCTTTCCGCAAGGTAAAATCAATGTCGTATTTCTTGGCGCAGGGCTTAAACAGGCCGATGTTGGCGTCGGTGATCTCAATGTTGGACAGGGCGGAACCGTCCTTTTTGAGCTGCCGTAAGCTCTGCTGTCCGTGATGGGCCTTGCCCGTCCCTTTCTGCCGGGCGGTCAGATATTTTCGGATGGCCGCTTGCAGCACTTGGGCGGTGAGCTTGCCCGTCTTAACCGCTAACGCTATGGTTTTCTGGTCTACTTCTTCCTGCAACTGCTATCCCTCCTTTGGAAAGTCAGCAGGCAGGCGGATGGCTTAAATCCGCACCCGCAGGCCGGAGAGGTCGTCGGCATGGATTCCCACAAGATACCAGTTCTCGGCCATTTCAATGCGGGTCGGCCTCCATCTGCCGCCCACCATCACATCAAAAGTTTCTCCGCAGTGCAGGCCGCCGTAATAGTCCGCAAGGTCAAAGCGGATGTCGTAGCGGTCTGTCTGCTCGTCAAAAATCAAAGCACCCTGTTTCATAGGGTCGGCCTCCTTTCAGATTTTGCCGGTGTTCATGTCATGGGCCACCAGCGCCGTGTAATAGCCGTTGATGGTGCTTGGGGCGTTGAACAGAACCGCCAGCAGGTATTTTTTGATGTTCCGTATTTCCGTGGTGTTTTTGCTGATACAGTCAAAGACAAACTCAATGTGAGAGCTGTTCAGCTTCATCAGCTTGGATTTCACCAGCTCGGCGGGGTAATCGTCCCCGGCAATGCGGATGGTCTTTCGGGCGCTGCATACGGTTTCCACCAGCAAGTCCACGATCTCGTCCAGCATATCCCGGTCAATCCCCTTGGCGTACTGGCAAAGGTGTTCATACTCGATGTTGTCCTTGATGATCTCCCGATAAATCTCTACGGCGCTCTGTGATTTCGCTCCCGTTCCTTTCCGTTCCGGCGGCGCAGCCGCTTCTTCCCCCAAAGGAGAGGGAGGGGAAAGGATAAGAATGGAATCGGTATTTGATCCATCCGTAATTGATTTCTCTTTACTTGATCTATCTTTATTTAATTGCGTTGGTTTTTCCTGCGTTGGATTATCCAATGTTGGATTTTCCAATGTAGGTGAATCCGGCACAGGCTGGGGCTGTTCATAAATGATGTAATCCGCCCCGCGCAGGCGGCCTTGGCTGTCACGCTCACGGGAACGCACGATATAGCCCGCCTGTTCCAGCTCCCGGACAGCCGCCCGGATCGCGTCGATCTGCTCCCGGTTGATAAGGGATAAGCCTTTCAGCGTAAAGTCCCAGCTCTCCGGCAAGGACAGCATTTGCGACAGCAGCCCCTTGGCTTTCAGGGACAAGTCCTTGTTCCGCAGGTGGTGGTTGGACATCACCGTATAGCCCCGGTTTTTCTCCACTCGAAAAACTGCCATCTCGTCGTCCACTCCTTTCACTTGAAATTTCACCGCGCCGTCAAGGGCGGTGAGCTTGCCCGGCTGGTAGGGACATTCCTCATACACACAAAACTGGTACTTCCAGTGCGGGCGGTAGAAACGGCAGGTGCCGCAGTCCTCCGGCGCTCCGGCCTCGCCGTTGTCAAAATGATCTGCGCCCGGCCTCGTCTGCATGAGCTGTTCAAAGGCCCGGTCGCTGCCGGAAGTAAAGTACATAGGCGGTCGCCTCCTTTCTGTTTTTGGGCGCAAAAAAGCGGCGTCCTGATCTCCCCAAAGGGGAAAAGAGAACGCCGCTGTCTGCGGTGTCGTATTCAATTTTCGATGTGTCACTATTTGGGCGCTGGGCTTCACGGGAAGCAGAAGCGTGTCAAAGCTCAATCCGAAAGTAGTAAATCGGTAGTAAATTCAGTTCTTATATCCCGTGAAATGCCCGTTTTTCCGGGCTTTTTGGAGATAATCAGAGTTGTTATAATGAAAAATACACCATTCCCATTGTATCCTTGAGAAAGCACTGCTACAATGAGACCATCTTTTAAAAGTCGATGAACCAACTCAGCCGGTGAGTTGTTCACCATTATGAACCATGTTAGGAGGTGGAACTCGGACTGCACCGCTGACGGAGCAGTGAATCGCAGCATATTTTCTAAGATGGCAGCAGATCAACATTTAGAGAGAAATCAGGAAGGAGAATTCCCTTATGAAGAAGTTGTTTGCCCTATTCCTGAGTGGAACACTCGTGCTGAGTGCACTGTCCGGCTGCAGTTCCTCTTCCTCCAGCACCAGCACCCCCACTCCTGCTACCACAACTCCCACTTCTGTGGACACCAGCGCCCCCGTTCCTGCCGGCGAACCCGTTTACGGCGGCACTCTGCGTATTGCCATAAACCGCTCTATCAACGCCAAGGCACTGGATCCTATTTTTGCCGATGGCACCGCCTGTGATCAAGTTGTAAATCAATACGGCGAGACGCTCGTACAGTTGAGCCCAGATGGGAGCGAGTATCTGCCCTGTATCGCTACGGATTGGACCATCAGCGATGACGGCATGACCTATACATTTACCATTCGGGACGATGTGCATTTCCAGGTTGGCGAATATCAGGATGGGCGGCTGCTAACCGCAGAAGACGTTGCATACTCCCTCAACCGTGCCCACGAGAAGGCATGGTGGAACTATATTCCTTATTTTGAGTATGCAGAGGCTATCGATGAGCACACGGTTGCCTGCCACTTAGAGTATGCAAACGCGCTTTTCCTGTACGATCTGACCAGTCCTTCCGGTGTTATGATTCCTCAGGAAGAGGTAGATGGCTGGGGCGAGGAGGAGTTTGGCTCTCACCCGATTGGTACCGGCCCCTTCAAGGTCGTGGAGCATGTTCCCGATCAGTACACCAAGTTGGAGAAGAACCCCAACTACTGGGGCGTGGAGCCCTATCTGGATGGCCTTACTTACTACATCATTGTCGATGAGGCCCAGAATATGAACGCCCTTTCTACCGGTGAGATTGATGTCTCTGTCAACATTGCCGGCGACTACATCAAGCAGGTTAAGGACAACTCTAATCTGGTGCTTGCCCAGGGCCCTCAAAACCGTATTGCCTTCTGCGGCTACAACATGTCTGATCCCATTCTGTCTGATAAGCGGGTGCGTGACGCTATTTCCATGGCGGTGGACAGGAATCAAATCGTCAGCGCCGTCTATGCCAATGGCGACGGTATCGCCTGCTCTCTCCCCATCCCTGTCACTTGCTGGTTGTATGACGAGTCGCTGGAGTCCCTCGCCCCCGCCTATGACCCTGAGGGTGCCAAGAAGCTGCTGGAAGAAGCCGGTTACCCCAATGGCTTCGACATCGTACTCTCTGTCGGCCAGTCGGATGCCTATGTCCGAGCCGCCACCATCATCCAAGCTATGCTGAGTCAGATCGGGGTAAATGTGGAAATTCAGAGCATCACCCCCACTGAAATGACCGACCGGCTTCTCAACAATACCGTTCAGCTTTTCATGAGAGACGGCGGTCAGGGCGGCTCCACCGACCCCGCCAGCTTTGTGGGCAATTTCCTGGACTCTTCCAAACTGCACACCAATTACAACGCATGGTGTTATGAGGATCCTGAAACGGACGAGTTAGTCCGCAAGGCCGCTGCCTCCACCAACCAAGAGGAGCGTATTGAAATGTACCAAGAGCTGCTTAAGGAGGCCATGGATACAGATATCGGCCTCTTCTATGCCACACTCAACACCTCTTGGGGCATGCAGAACAACGTACATGGCTATGTACTGGAGACCGGCGCCGTCATGCGCGTGTGCGGCCTGGAAGGAACCGGAATCAACATCTGGCTTTCGTAAAATCAAACAGCAGGACAGCATGGACAAGACGGTCCATGCTGTCCCCCTTTTCCTCACAACCATCCCACAGAAAAAAGGAGCAGATAGTTATGGCTACTATGGTCGCATACACCGCACTGGAGTTGACGGAAGCGCAGAAGCGTGCGCTTTGCGCCGGCGTCGAAAAGGGCGCCAGCGAGGCCTTTGAGATCGACATCAGCATCACCGAATTGATGCTGATGCCCACCATCCCCCCGGAATGTCACGGTCCCAGCGTCACCGGACAGATCACCTATTTCGTCTATACCGCGCCCAATAAGACCGACGAGCAAAAGCGCCGGCTGGTCAAAAATCTCTACGATGCAACCGTCGCGGTCACGGGCCCGCTCGGGAAAAACAAAGTCGTCGTCATCATCAAAGAGCACACGAATAACAATGTGGGCGTGGACGGCGTGCTGAAAAGCGATATGTAATTTTAACAACCGGAAAGGAACGATTTTTATGGCAACCATCATCGGCGTCACCGCACTCCCCCTCACCAAGGAACAGCAGCAGCAGCTCTGCGCCTGCGTTGCGAAGGGTGTGTGCGACGCTTTTCACCTGGACATCAACGTGAGCTCCATGATGCTCCTCCCCTCCCTGCCGCCGGAGTGCCACGGCCCCAGCGTCACCGATCAGATCACCTATTTTATCTATACCGCGCCCAACAAGCCCGACGAGCAAAAGCGTGAACTGGTCAAAAATGTACATGACGCCACCGTTGCCGTGACGGGCGACCGGGGCAAGGGAAAAGTGATCGTGATCATCAAGGAACACGCAGACAATAACGTGGGTGTGGACGGCGTGCTGCGCCTTGACGCCAAAAAGAGCTGACCCGTCCCGGCCCCTTTCCCCCTGGTGGACGCCGGTAACGATCGGTGGGTCCCAGCTGCCACGTCAATGTCTCTCCAACATCAGCGGAGGCCCCGGCAAGTTTGCCGGGGCCTCCGCTTCGTCTCGCCCGCTCTAGCTCAGGCTGGCGCCGGAACGCTCCTGGGCAATATTGAGCACATGGTCGCCGATCCGCTCAAAATCCGTAAGCATCTCCGAGAAGAGGATGCACCCTTCATCCGAGCATGTCCCGCTTTTCATACGGTTCAGCTGGCTCTGGCGGTATTGGCTCGTCATATCGTCCATCTTCTGCTCCAGCGCCGCCACCCCGGTGAGCCAGCTCACCGCGTCCGATACGTCTGTCCCCAGCGCGTCTATCGCCTCCATGCAGACGCTCCGCATCTCTGCGATCTCCTCCCGGGCCTCTTGGGAGAAATGGACGTTCTTTTCCTTCAACAGCGCACTATAGCCGCAGATGTTCATGGCGTGGTCGCCGATCCGTTCGATATTTCCAGTAATTTTGAAATAGGCGCTTACCGCCGCGGAATCCGCCTCGTTGGTCTCATGGACGATCACATGGGAGATAAACTGCGAGATCTCCTTATTCAGAAAATCGATATACTCCTCCACCGTCTCCTCCCGCTGGATGAGAGCCGGCTCCCGGTCCAGTACGGCCTGAAAGGCAGTGGCCACATTCTCCTTTGCCATCGCCAGCATCCGCTCCAGCTCCTGCTTGAGCTGTGTAATATAGATAGCGGACACACCGATGGCCCGGTCCTGATTGGCCTTGATGGGTGTGAGATACATAAGGTGCATCCCCTCCTCCATATCCTGCTTTCGCTCAGGCAGAATATGCATGGCCGCGCTCACCAGCCCGTTGCCCAGCGGCAGCAGGATCAGTGTGGTGACAATATTAAAAATTGTATGCATATTGGCGATCTGCGCGGCCGGGTTCGTGGGCGTGATCCCCTGGACCACGCCCACCAGGGGGGTGAGGATACACAGAACTGTGAACAGAATGGTCCCGATAACGTTGAACATCAGATGGATGATGGTGGCCCGCTTGGCATTGCGGCTGGTGCCGATGGAGGCCAGCACAGCGGTGATGCATGTGCCGATGTTCTGCCCGAAAAGCACATATACCGCGCTGGGGAGCCCGATGACTCCACTGTTGGCCAGCGCCTGCAAGATACCCACCGAGGCCGAGGAGGACTGAATGACCGCAGTAAACAGCGCGCCGGCCAAGATCCCGATCACAGGATTGGAGAAGGTGGTCATCAGGCTTACGAACCCGGGCATCTCCCGCAGCGGCGCCATGGAGGCGCTCATCATATCCATCCCGATGAACAATACGCCCAGGCCGCCGATGATGCTGCCGAAGTGGTGGCTCTGAGGCTTTTTCAAAAACACCATCATCGCCACGCCGATAAAGGCGAAGAGCGGCGCCAGCACTCCCACATCCAGGGCGATCAGTTGTCCGGTGATGGTGGTGCCGATATTGGCCCCCATAATGATCCATACCGCCTGCCGCAGGGTCATCATGCCCGAGTTGACAAAGCCCACCACCATCACGGTCGTGGCAGAGGAGGACTGGATGACTGCAGTGATGACCGCGCCCACCAGTATGCCCAGCAGTCGGTTGGCCGTGAGCTTTTCCAGTATCCCCTTCATTCGATTGCCCGCCGCAGCCTCCAGGCCGGAGCTCATCATCTGCATCCCGTGGAGGAACAGGGCAAGCCCCCCCAGCAGACCCAGAATATTCGTAATATCCATGCTCTCTACTCCTTTTCTGTCCACAGATGGAAGAAGACATAGCCCGCGGCCCCGGATCGGGAACGCAGGTTATGTCTTTTCAACAAGGCCGAGGAAGCGATTCTGTTTTTGAGTGAGCCCGACATCCCTCTGTTCGGCGTCGTCCAGCATCGTACCAAAAGCCCTTTCTTTCCAAAACGCGGTTTTCGACAGAATAAAGTATACCCAACCTTTACATGCCCGTCAATGGCTTTTACACGAACTTTACAAATTATGTCCGCAGGAAAACCGGCCGCTCCGGAGTCGACAACTCCGAATAGCAGCGGAAGCCCAGCCGATCAAATTCAGTCAGCGCGTCCGGCTTGTCGGTCCCCTGTTCCGCCAGGAAGCGGACCATCTCTCCCCGGGCCATTTTTACATACACGCCCTTCTCCACGACCCTTTCCGCACCGTTCCGCTCACCGAATATGGGCGTTATCACCC
>ENA-UERW01000969-UERW01000969.1-human-gut-metagenome-genome-assembly--contig:-NODE-969-length-21974-cov-3.556515_pt1 | contig 21974 bp, 16 predicted proteins | sample MGYA00242994_ERZ507995 | MGnify/ENA primary metagenome ERZ507995 (study PRJEB26167, sample SAMN06115492) | human gut metagenome | host: Homo sapiens | place: China:Chongqing | collected 2015-04-26...
AGAAAATCGCCGTGATGGACAGCGTGGATGCACGGGCGGCGGAGGAATGGCTTTCCAATGTAGCGCAGGTGTCCGAAAAGAGGAAGTGCTTTACGTGGGAGATTCCGGTGTGGATATGCAGACCGCCGTGAATAGCGGGGTGACTTCCGTCGGTGTGACTTGGGGCTTTCGGGATCGGGAAGAGTTGTTGGCAAACGGGGCTTGCCATGTCGCGGAATCTCCATTAGATATACTGGCAATATTGAATGAAATATAAAAATATATGCTAATTTTGCACTAAACATGAACTGGCATGGTGGGTAGTGAAAAAATATTGTCATTGTATAAACAGAACGAGAAGGTGGCGATGCAGTTGCTTTTTGATGTTTATTACGACCCTCTTTTATTGTATTGCAACCGGATGGTGCATGATGCGGATGGTGCGGAAGACATCGTGCAAGAATGTTTCGTGCACCTGTGGTTCTCCCGGCGATTGCAAAGTTTTGAGGGGGATTTGGACCGGTTTATGTTTCAGGCTGTGAGGTTTCGAACGATTAATTATATCCGGGATAAACATCGCCGGGATAAAATGCACGACGATTCTTCCGTTGATGATTGTATTTTGCCCGGTATTCTCCGGGAGGAGGAAGCGGGACAAGAGATTGAGTTGCTATATCGTATGATAAATCGCTTGCCGGACGAGTGCCGGAAAATATTTTTGATGGCAGCTCTTGACGATATGAAATATCAAGAGATCGCCGACGCCTTGCAGATCAGTGTGAATACCGTGAAAACTCAAATGAAGATAGCCCTCCGGTTTTTGCGGGAACATTTGAATAAGGATTCTTTTTCTTCCATTTTGCTTTTCTTCGTGGAGGACGTGTTTTAATTTTTTTGCGGCAAGGCAAAAAAAATTCATTTTCTTTTCACCCTAAATGAAAAGTGTGGTGATATATGAGTAAACGACCCATAATAATGAGTATGAAAGAAAATGAAATAGATCGGATTTTGGCAGACCTTGTTGCGGGGGAGCGTATTTCCGCGGAGGATCGGCAAATCTTGGAAAACTGGAAAGAGGTTTCCGGGCGAAATTCCCGTTTTGAGCGGGAGATGCGGGAAATAGCCTCCTCTGGTGCGAAATTGCATCATCGGCGGAAGAACGAGATCGTCTTTGAACAAGTGGAGCAGGTCGTGAGAAAACGACGGGGGAGGGTCCGGTTGATGCGGCAATTGTCAGTGGCGGCAGGTATAGCCTTGTTCGTGGGGATAGCGGCTTATTTTATGCTTGCGGGAGAACGGCAAACGGGAACTTCAGCACGGGTGGTTACCGCGAGGATCATGCCCGGGAGTGTGCGGGCGGAGTTAGTTTTGCCGAGGGGAGAGGTGGTTCATTTGGATTCCACCACCCAAGTGGTGCTTGCTGCCGATAGCTTGAACCTGCGAGTGATGAGCGACGAGAGTACGCTAATTTATGGTGCGGAAGAGAAGAACGAGCAGATGGAGTACCACACGATTCGGGTACCCCGGGGCGGGGAATATAATTTGCAGTTGGCGGACGGTTCCAAGGTCTATTTGAACGCGGGATCCTCGTTACGTTATCCTGTTCGGTTCACGGGGGAACGGCGGGAAGTCGTTTTAACCGGGGAAGGATATTTCGAGGTGGCAAAAGATACCGCCCGACCGTTTGTCGTGAAGGCGGGCGAGATTGACGTGCGGGTGTTGGGGACGGCGTTCAACGTGAACGCTTACCCGGAGAGGGAAACCGTTGCCGCGACGCTGGTGGAAGGAAGCGTGCAAGTGAATTATAAAGCGGGACAGCAAGTGATACGACCTGGAATGCAACTCGTGTATGACAAGCAGAACGGGAAGGCGGAGGTGAGTGCGGTGGATACCGAGGTGTACACTTCGTGGAAAGACGGGTATTATTATTTCAAGCGGGAACCGCTGGAGAATATCATGGAGGTGCTTTCCCGGTGGTATGATTTGAATGTCTTTTACCATAACCAAGATTTGAAACGCATGGAATTCGGGGGACGTTTGAAGCGTTACGATGATATTAGTTACCTGCTCAAGAAAATGGAGGAAACTCAAGATGTCGAATTTATAATAAAAGGAAACACGATAACCGTGCAAAGAAAAACAGATTGAAGACCTGAGCAATCTTCAACCTGCCGTTAATCAAGTATACTTTCCGATTCATTTGCACCGATAGGGAAGTATATCATGTACAATTATAAATACAAAACTATGAAAAAAAGGCGAAATTGCGCTTGGCGATGCCATGGGAAGTCATGGCGAAAAATGTTAATGTTTATGAAATTATTGAGTGTTTTACTATTTGGTGTGTGTATGTCAGTGAGCGCCAGTGTGCTGTCGCAAAATGCGAGAGTGACGGTGGATATGCGAAACGTGGCATTAACCACGGTGTTGGAAGAACTGGGGAAGCAGTCGAAGTGTGATTTCTTCTACAATTACGCTTTGATGCAGACGAAAGGGATGGTCAGCGTGAAAGCCGAAAAACGGGAACTCGGGAAGGTGTTGGAAGAGTTGTTGCCCGGGTTGGGATTGGCATTTACTTTTGACCGGAACGTTGTGGTGATCCGGGAGAAGGTCGACGACGAGAAACCGAAATCCGTGCGGGTGAAAGGGTACGTTTTCGACAAGCAGAAGCAATCCATGCCGGGGGTGACGGTGAAAGTTTCCGGGCTGACCATCGGGACGTCGACGAATGCCCAAGGATGGTTCGCCCTGGATTTGCCCATGACAAGCGGAACGTTGGAGTTCACGTTTATTGGGTTTAAGAAGAAGACGCTGGACTTTACCGAGAAGATGGCGAAAGACACGTTGCGCGTCACGATGGAGGAGGACGTGCAGGAGTTGGACGAAACGGTGGTCGTGGCTTTCGGGCAGCAGAAGAAGGAGAGCGTCGTGTCGGCGATTACCACGGTGCGCCCGATGGACTTGAAGTCGTCGAGCAGTGACCTGACCACTAGCTTTGCCGGTAAGATCGCCGGTATCGTGGGGTGGCAGACGGGTGGTCTTCCCGGTGCGTTGACCGAGGAGGAGATGAACACGAAGTTCTACATCCGGGGTATTACCTCGTTCCAGACCGGGGCGAACATCGACCCGTTGATCCTGATCGATGGCGTCGAGTCCTCCAAGCTGGATTTGGCGCGTATCGTGCCGGAGGACATCGAGAGTTTTTCCGTGATGAAAGATGCTTCCGCCACGGCGATGTACGGTGCCCGCGGGGCAAACGGCGTCATCCTCGTGACTACCAAGAAAGGGGAGGAAGGTAGCGTCTACACCTCCGTCCGTTACGAGGCGGTGGCTTCCATGCCGACGAAGGAACTCGACGTGGTGGATCCGGTGACCTACATGCGTATGTACAACGAGGCGCTGATGGCGCGCGACCCGCTCGCCGCGCCGCGTTACTCCGCCTTGGATATCAGCCGCCGGCAGAACAAGAGTTTCCCGTCGTGGGCGTATCCCGCCAATGATTGGAACGACATCCTCTTCGAGGATTACAGCATCAACCACCGTTTCGGGGTGAACATCCGGGGCGGTTCCAAGGTGATGCAATACTACGCTTCGGTCAACTACAACCGGGACATGGGTATGTTGAAAACCGACCGCCTCAATGACTTCGACGTGAACATCAAGAACGGCACCCTTTCGTTCCGCGTGAACCTGAACGTGAACCTGCACCGCAACATCAAGTTGCTCTACAATAGCCAGACCAACTGGGATAAATACCACGGTCCGTCGGCAAGCGTGCAACAGGCTTACAAGTTGGTGATGAAAGCCGACCCCGTGTCATACGCTCCTACGTACCCCGCCGATTTGGAATATAACTGGAATCATATTCGCTTCGGGGCGTACCGGGAATCTGATATGCAAATTAATCCTTATGCCATGATTCACGCGGGATACTTGGAACGAAACCGCTACAGCGTCACCAACCAGTTGGAATACATCCACAATCTCTCTTCCCTGGTGAAGGGATTGGAGTTGCGCGGACGGGTAGCGTTGAGCCAGACGGGCTATTACGCATTGAATTTTACCACGAAACCGTTCTTCTATCGTTTGCAATCCTTTGACGAGTCCACGGGAGGCCATAAACTCTTTGCCTTGAATGCTGCCAGTGGGGATCGCACAATCGATTTGTCTGACGAGAAAGCGGAGGCGATGCAAACCCGTCTGACCTACGAGTTGCGCGCCTACCACACGGCAGCGTGGGGCGACCACCAGACCAGCCTCACGGCGGTGCTCAATGCCATGGAATCGACGAGTTCTGAACCGCAGAAGTTCCTAGAGGCAGTGGAACATCGGAATCTCGGTTTTTCCATGCGGGGCACTTACGGGTTCAAGGACCGCTATTTCGTGGAGGCGAGTTTCGGGTACAACGGTTCCGAGCGTTTCGCCAAGAAGCACAAAATGGGATTCTTTCCCGCTGCCGGCGTGGCGTACGTGATTTCCAGCGAGCCCTTTATGGCGGGTGCTGCCAACTGGTTGCCCTACCTGAAATTCCGTGCTTCTTACGGGAAGGTCGGGAACGACGGGATTATCAATACGCCCCGTTTCGTGCATTTGCCGGAAGTGCTTGCTACTTCTGTGCGCTCCTTACAGCCGGGACAACAGGATGCTAAAGCTTGGACTGTACGGAATTACGCGGATGAGAATATCAAGTGGGAAATTGCCGAGCAGGTGAATTTCGGGTTGGAGGCGAAGATGTTCAAGGGCATCATGGAGTTCACCTTGGATGCTTACCAGGAGATCCGCCACAACATCCTCTCCTATCGCCTTGTGATCCCCAGCCACGTGGGGATTGAGCAGAACCAGTTGGATAATATCGGGAAGGTGCGCTCCCGGGGGATCGATTTCTCCGGGAAGATCCAGCACGCCTTCTCGCCCGACTTGTGGATTATCCTGAACGGGACCTTCACCTACAACAAGGCGGTTTACATGAGCCTGGAAGAGGCTGCCGACAAACCGGAATGGCAGCGCAAGAAAGGGCACGAGATCAGCCAGCAGGTGGGATTCATCGACCAGGGTTTGTTCCGCGACGAGGCGGAGGTGGCGAACGCCCCGAAACAGAGCGGTAGCTACGGTCCCGGTGACATCCGTTACCGCGACGTGAACGGCGATGGCACGATCGGCCAGGAGGATGCCGTGCACATCGGTTTCCCGGAAACGCCTCGGATTACCTACGGGTTCAACGGTTTTGTCAATTACAAGGGATGGGAGTTCAACTTCGCCTTCCAGGGTTCCGGTAGTCGCGGGTTCTTTATTAACCCGATGAGCATCTCTCCGTTCTATAGCGGGAATATGTTGCAGGCGATTGCCGACGACCATTGGACTCCCGAGAACATGAAGATGCATCCCTTGTGGCCCCGTTTGTCTGCGAACGCCATTGCGCTTCATAACGGTGAAGAGGATTACTACCAGTACCAGACGGGCGTGATCAAGAGTACTTATTTCATGCGCGAGTGCCACTTCTTGCGTTGCACGGCGTTGGAACTGGCGTACAATTTGCCGGACCGCTGGAAAAATAAAGTGCGCATGCAGAACGTGAAAGTGTTTTTCCGGGCGAACAACCCCTTCATCCTCTCCAACTTCAAGTTGTGGGACGTGGAACTGGGCGAGAACGGGTTCAACTACCCGATCCAGAAGACTTTTGCCTTGGGATTGAATTTTAGTTTTTAACTTGAATGAAATAGATATATGAAAAAAATTGGAATTATAGCTTGTGGCTTGGCGTTCTTGTGGGGCGGGTGCGATTACCTGGATATCGTGCCGGAAGACGACGTGAAGTCAATAGAAACGATTTTTGAGCAACGCTCGCAGGTGGATGGTTGGGTGGCAACGTGTTACCGCAATATTCCCGGTTTGACCACGTTGACCGGGAATGTCGCCTACACCGGGGCGGACGAATTGGTGGGGAATGATGTCCATCGGTATGTGGCAGGTATGGTCGGCACGATCGACGGGTTCAAAATTGGCGACGGTTTGCAGCAGGTGTTGCACCCGATCAATGACTCTTGGACGAACAAATCTTATTACGCCACGATCCGCTATTGCAACACTTTCTTCGAGAACATCGGCAACACGCTGAACATGGAGCAGGAGGAGAAGGAGTTGTGGACGGCGGAGGTGAAAGCCGTGAAGGCGTTCTACTATTTCCAGATGGTGCGAAAGTACGGTCCCATCATCCTCTTGCCGCAGACGATTGGCATCGAGGAGAGCATCGATGACATGAAGCGTCCCCGCGTGCACGTGGACACCTGTTTCAAGGAGATCGTGCGCCTGCTGGATGAGGCGATAGAGGTGCTGCCGCTCCGGGCGGAAAAGGAAGCGATGCGCCAAGGGTATTTCCACAAGGAGTCCGCGCTGGCGTTGAAGGCGCAGGTGCTGGTTTACCAGGCTTCCCCGCTCTTTAACGGTAACCCGAGTTACGCGAGTTTCCGCAACCGGAAGGGCGAGCTGCTCTTTAGCGCGACACCCGACCGCGAGAAGTGGAGGCGTGCCGCCGAGGCTTGCGATGAGGCAATCAAGGTGTGTGAGGATGCCGGTTGGGGCTTGACCAAGGGATACACGGGAAAGGCAACCTCTTTGTTGAATACGATGATGGATATCGAGCAGTCCGTGCAGGCACCCGGTTCCGTGAGCAAGGAGATCGTGTTCCAGACGAAAACGATTTATTCAAACATCGCATCGCCCAATTATTTCTTCGCGCACACGTTGCCCTATTTTTGCAATGCCACAATATTGAACAATCCTCCCTCGGACGGATCCATGTCTCCCTCGATGAAGATGGTGGAGATGTACTACACGAAAAACGGTTTGCCCATCGATATGGATAGGGAGTGGAAATACGAGGAGCGCTATACGATGGGGCAGGTGACCGACGTGACAACCTACGAGCGGGTGATCCCGGCAAACACGGGCGTTTTGAAGTTGCACCTGGACCGGGAACCCCGTTTCTATGCCTGCATCGCTGCCGACCGGCTCTACTGGCGGGGGGCGGTTGTGAACCAGTCGAACGAGATGAAAGAACCGAAAATCATCACGGCACGGAAAGGCGAGGAGTTCGGGACGAACCTCGAGTCCTTGCAATCCTACATGAACCAGAACCGGAGCGGCTATTGGCTGATGAAGCATATCTATACCGATTTGTTGTGTAATAATTATAAAAAGCAGATAGAGGGAAAAGGCGATTTGCCGAAGCCGTTGATTCGGATGGCACAGCTTTACCTGTGGGCTTCCGAGGCGTGGAACGAATACCTCGAAACCCCGGACGACCGCGTCTATGCCGGAATTGACAAGGTGCGCGCCCGTGCCGGCATCCCGGACGTGAAAGAGGCGTGGAGCCAACACTCCACGAACCCGGCACTTGCCACGACCCAGGCAGGCATGCGCCAGATCATTCGTAGGGAAACGAGCATCGAGTTGGCTTTCGAGGGACAGCGGTTCTGGGATTTGCGCCGCTGGCTGGAAGCCGAGAAGGAGTTGAACGAACCGCTGACGGGGTGGAACGTGGTGGCTGCCGATGCCGACGGGTTCTATAATAACTACCAAGGTCCGGTGGTGGTTTGGGAGAAACGCGGCTTCCTGGCGCCGAGGGATTATTTCTTTCCGATCAGTTCGGAAGTGGTGCAAGTGTCTGGCGTGGTGCAAAATCCGGGTTGGTGATGTTTAATCGTAAAATGAAGAATTATGAGAAAAAGGATAGGATTATTAGGGTGCGCTTTGCTGTTGCTGGCAGCCTGTAATGATGACAAGGATATGTTTGACGTGCCCGTGCCGGCGGAGACCATCTCTTTCCAGCCGGTGAGCGGGGGTGCCGTGATGCGCTATGCGTTGCCGGATGATACCGGGATCTGCGCCGTGAAGGTGTGCTACCGGAACGAGCGTGACGAGGAGGTGACCATCTTGGGCACCCCTTACGCGGACTCGGTCGTGCTGACCGGCTTCGATGCCCCGCGCCGGGACGTGCCGGTGCGGATCTCCGTGACGGACAACAATAACGTGGAGTCGGAGCCGATCGAGCGGACTTTCAACACGTTGGCATCTTGCCCTTACGCCTTTATTGACAGCGTGAAAGTGGAGGAGAGTTGGAACGGCTTGAATATCGTTTCTTCTTACACGGGGAAAATCACCGGTATTGTGGATGTCTACCGGGTGGGGATTAATCCCTTCTCCAAAAAATTGGATACCTTGTATATCCGGAATTTTACCATTGCTGCAGGGACGGTGAAAAATTTTGTTTCTATTGCTACCGAGGACGAGGAGAGCACGATTGTCTTGAAGACGGGCGACGGCAAGGGAAATCATGTGCGTACGCTCGTGGTTCCCGGGGTGAAAAATCATTCGACACAACAATACCCGCGGCAAAAACTGTCCGTGACGGATCCCGGGGAGATGAGTTACGAGTACAAGGGTGTGGCCGATGATTCTCCGTATAGGGCATCATATTTCGGTATCGAATACTTGACGGATGGCGATTTGAAAGGAAAAATTCGCAAGGAAAGGGGTAAAAACGCTCATTATTACACGTACGTGACCAAGGTGAATGGAAACGGTTCGTACGTGCAGGTGGAGCTGGAAGAGCCGCAAGTGATTGCCTCGGTTCGTTTGTACGGGGTGCTACGTGATCTTGATGCCATCATGTCGGCGGGTGATTTGTTTGCTGGTAATTACATCGATCGTTTGCCTTGCAAGGTGCGGGTGGATGCGTCCGATGACGGCGAGCGGTGGGAAACGATCGCTTCTTTCGAGCAGCAGAAAGACGGGAATGGAGATTGCTGGGGAAGAACCACGAGTTTAGGATGGGATGTCACGGTGGAGACGTATGACAAGACGGATCCTTATTATGCCGAGATTGTGGCTGCTATTAGTGATTTGAAGTACAAGTACTTGAGAGTTTATTCCTTGGATCATTTCACGACCTGGACGTTTTCTGGGGATAATACGGGAGATCGTATCTCTTATCATGAATTGGAAGTTTACGTGCAAAAAGATTAATTTATGAAATACACATATTTATTGGGTTTATTGGCAGTGCTGTTTTTGGCGGGCTGCGAGGATTTGGAAGACACGTACGAGGATTACGTGGGGGACGGGCCGGTGCGTTACCTGGCGAAATGCACTTCCGTGGAGGTGTTGAGCGGTTGGAATCGGTTGATTGTTTCTTGGGAGAATAAATTGGACCCGAACCGGGAGGCGATATTGGTCCATTGCGAGGCGGACGGTTACCTGTACGATACCGTGCTGGATGCGAACGCCACCTCGTGCATCATCCGGGGATTGGCGGACGCCACCTACTCCGTTTCCGTGGCGGCGCGGGATAAGGCAGGCAACACGTCGTTGACGAATGACGAGGTGCGTTCCGGCCGTCCTTACACGTTGTCGCACGAGGGTGTGCAGGGTTACACGCGGGGCATCGTGAAACACATTTTCCTGGGGGACAACCTCGTGTTGTTCATGGGAACGAAAACCGACAAGATGCTGGAGTTCGTGGTGCATTACACCGGCACGGACGGCAAGCGGTACGATTATGACGTGTACAGCGAGGGGTTGAACACGATTTTTCTCCGGGGAGTCAAGGCTTCGGAACCCGTCGTGCTGACCCGCAAAGGATTGTTGGAGGAGGGACCCGATGTGATTCCCTTCCCGGACGTAACCTTGGAAACCAACGTGGTGAATATGGCGGGAGATTTTAGTGGTTACTTGCAAGAGCGTTACGGGAACGTGGACGTGAATCGCACCAACCTGGAACTGGACTATGATTTGTCGTCGATCGAGGATATCCTCTATTTTAAAGATTTGAAAAAGTTGGAACTCGGGAAAAACCGCTATTACGGCAAGACGAAGAAGATGAGTGCCATCTCGGTGGCTGCCAACAGGAAGCGTGCCGAGGAGTGTATCGCGTTCATGCAGGAGGTGATCGGTCTGGAGGTGGTGAATTATGGTTCTCATTACGGGGCGTTCGGTATTCCTGCGGAAACTCCTGAATTGCCGCAGGATCTGGTCCTGATGGACACGGAAGGCTTCACGGTGGAAAATTCGATAGAGGGTTCGGCTCCCGATTTCGAATCGTACATGTTGCTGGACAATGATCCCACGTCCTTGTGGGAAACCGTGCTGGAAAAAGGAGAGCGGCGCATTTACGACCTGACCATTGATATGAAAGAGGTGCGCGAAGTGAAAGGCTTGAAGATCGTGCAGGCGGACGTGTCCACCAGCGTGAGAAATTACCTCCCCAACGCGATTACCATCTATGTTTCCGAGGACGGAAAAACGTGGACGAATCCTTGCAGCATCGCGGAATGCCGTTTGGGGGTATGCGTCGGCGAAACGAAATTGCTGAACTTTACCTCCCCCCGGAATGCGCGCTACATCCGCTTGACAGTGAAAGATACCTATTACGGTAGTGGCTCAAACATGAGAGCTGGTTGCGTACTCGGTGACGTGCTACCTTTCTGACGTATAGTGTGTTTGTAAATAGGTTTATTTTGCACGCACCCCGGAAGGGGGTGCGGCAAAATAACGATTAAAACATGAAATCATGAAAGCGATGTATTTTTTTGCCATCGTTTGCCTGTGCGGGTTGCTCGGGATTCAAAGAGTGAAAGCATAGGAGTCTGAAACAAGGACATCATGTAATTTTGAATATGTAAAAGATTTTTGTAGGGTTGTGGGGTGGAATTATCCGGGACGTCAGGTGATCGATTCCGTGAAAAAGACTTATAACGGTAAAGGGAGGATCACGCTTGCCGTGTTAAAAAAGCTCTCGAACATGGTCGGGAATAACATCCTTACCCCGGAAATGAAAGAAGTCGTGAAGAGCACGCGGAAGCAACCGGGAGGTGACGAACGTCTGTTTATGGTCGCATTTGTTTTTAATGGCAAAGGAGAAGTGCTTGCCGGCAATATCAATTTGGAGGGCGAGTACATCGATAAATTGAAAGATGAATCGGAATCGATTTACCGTGCTTTGTTGAATTTGAAAATAGATGTGCCGGCATTAAGAAAGTTGTCTCCGGATTATTTTCAAGATTTTTCGGAATCCGATGTTTTCAAGTTTTTCGTCTTTTTTGACATCTCCGGTCGTTTGACGAAAATGTTTTCGACGTGCTATGCGGATTTGGAAGAAACTGGTAATAAATGATTTTTAAAAGGTAAAAAAGAAATGAAAAAAATAGTATTGTTAATAAGTATGGTATTGGCGTCCTTCGCGTTTTGCCGGGCGCAGGAAGGATTTAAAATCACGGCGGAAACCTCCGGGGTGCCGGACGGGAAAATGTTGTTGATCAGCGAACGGGGCGACACGCTCGCCACCGCCGACATGGTGGGCGGCAAGTTCGAGTTCACCGGGCGGGTGGACCGCGCGATGGTAGCGTACATCATGACGGCGGACGCGAAAGCGAGAATTCCCCTGATGATCGAGAACGCCGTGTTTAACGTGATCGCCAACGAGAAAATGGTCTACGTGGACGGCGGCGGTGCGGCGCAGGAATTGCTCCGCCAGTTTGATGCCATCAACGCGAGCGTCAAGCAAGAAAAACAGCGGATGCAAAGCGAGGTGCAAAAAGCTTACCAGGAACAAAATATGCCTAAAATGCAAGCCCTCCAGTCACAATTCCAGAAATTCGTGGAGAAGGCACAGAAGCAGGAAACCGAGATGTTGCAGGCTAACGGCGGATCGTTCGTGGCAGCCTACGTGATAACCAATTCCATGAGGCAGGTGGGCTTGGAACGCTTGCGGGAACGCTACAACTATCTGACGGACGAGGTCAAGGGCGGTCCCTACGGGAAATTGATCGCGCAACAAATTGCCTTGTACGAGTCGCTGGAGATCGGTGGCACCGCTCCCGATTTCACGGCAATGACCCCGGAGGGCGACACCCTCTCGTTGCATCAGGTGAAAGGCAAGTTGAAATTGCTGGATTTCTGGGCATCGTGGTGCAACCCCTGCCGGCAGGAAAACCCGAACATCTTGAAACTCTACCAGAAGTACCAGTCCAAGGGTTTGGAAATTATCAGTTTCTCGTTAGATAACGATCCCCGTGCCTGGAAAAAAGCCATCGAGGAAGACGGCATGATCTGGAAACATTTCTCCGACCTGAAAGCCCAAGGCTCTCCCATCGCCAGCATGTACAACCTCATGAGCATCCCCTGCACCTTCCTGCTTGACGAGAACAACAAAATCGTCGGCAAGAACCTCCGCGGCGCTCAATTGCAGAAAAAAGTGGCAGAGTTGTTGAAATAAAGTTTGTAAGGTCTATAAGGTCAAAGGTCACGGGAGTCCTTCGGACCGAATTTATCGGCAGCCCTGCTGCCGTGAACAAAGCACCCGCGGGGGTCCTCGGACCTTAAGGACCTTATGAACTTTCGACTTTACGGACTATAAAAACCTTTTTCATCGTTCATTTCCTATATTCCATTGCCATGAGAACCTTAAAATTTTTATTTTGTATTATTCTTTTCGTGAGTATCATGCCGGAGCTTCAGGCGCAAGTTTTGGAAAAGGAGGAGAGTGTATTTGGGTACATTAGTTACGGGCTTAAGGGAGACTCTCTTCGTTGGTATTCCCCCGGAGTGTTTACTTTTGAGATAGACAGTGTCGAGGAACGAAAGATATCCGAGGAAATTGTTCGTGAAGTGATTCCCGATACGTTGAAAACGATTCTTTTGAAGATATTTCAAGAAAAAAGTTCCGACGTTGATTTTGCCCAGTTTTCCGATATACTTTCTATTAAAAGGTGGTTTCGAGAAAGCGAGGCCGAGTTGGGATTCCTCCTTTATTTCAATCCGGAAGGTAAAAATCTTTAAAGCCGAAATCCACTTCTCCAAAGTTATTGAAACTTGCATCAAAGAGCAGGACGTTAATGCCATGTACCGGAAAATCATGAAAATGAAGATTGACATGGGAAAATTGAAAAACATTGCTTCGGAGCCAGGACAACAACCGGTTTTTGCGACTTGGCTTATCCCTGTCCGAAAGGTATTGTCTTTATAAAGAAAATAACGAAGTATAAACAAGTTCTTTGACATATTGGGACGAGAGAGAAAAAAGAACCGAAGATAGAACCTTCGGTTCTAGTCTATAAGGTCGAAAGTCCATAAAGTCAAAGGTCACGGGAGTCCTTCGGACAGAGTTTTCGGCAGCTCTGCTGCCGTGAACAAGGCGCCCGCGGGGTCCATGGACCTTCAGACCTTATGGACTTTACGGACCCGAACCTTCGGTTCGCTCTTATAAACTTTATAAACTGTCCTCCCCCCTCAATCAAAAAAAATTGTACCTTTGTTGCAAGATAAAAAACTCGTACAGCAATGAAGTACCCGATAGGCATCCAAAGTTTTGACCAAATTATAGAAGATGGTTACGTTTACGTGGATAAAACCGAGATGATTTACTCCCTCGTGAAGGAAGGAAAAATCTATTTCTTGAGCCGTCCCCGTCGTTTCGGTAAGAGCCTTTTGTTGTCGACGTTAAAGAATTATTTCCTCGGGCGAAAGGAACTTTTCAAGGGGTTGGCAATCGACCGCTTGGAAAAAGACTGGTTGGAATACCCGGTGTTTCATATTGATTTTAACGGGAGCGATTTTCAAGAGGAGGGTACGCTGGAAAAGGTGATCGAGGAGCATATTTCCGCTTGGGAAAAGGCTTACGCCATTCTTCCGGATCAAAGCCGGGATCGGGGAATGCGATTCATTCAAGTCCTGAGAGAGGCTCACGCGCGGGTGGGACGTCGTGCCGTGGTATTGATCGACGAGTATGACAAGCCTATTTTGGATGTCCTCGACACGGGACTGGAAACGGTTGTCGGGGAAAACCGGATGTCGTTGGAAGACCGCAACCGGGGAATCCTGAAAGGTTTCTACTCGGTATTCAAGGCGGCTGACGAGCACCTGCAATTCGTCTTGCTGACGGGGGTGACCAAATTCTCGCAGGTAAGCGTGTTCAGCGGCTTCAACCAACCGAGAGATATCAGCATGGACGAGCAGTTCGAATCCCTTTGCGGGATCACGGGCGAGGAGTTGGAAAGCTATTTTGCCATTTCGATCGAGGAACTGGCACGGAAAAACGAGTTGACGGTAGAAGAAATGAAACAACTCGTGAAGGCGCAATATGACGGGTATCATTTCGGGACGGGCCTGATTGATATTTATAACCCGTTCAGTTTGTTGAACGCTTTCATTTCGAAAAGGATCTCTGATTACTGGTTCCAAAGCGGAACGCCGACCTACCTGGTTCGGCTGTTGCGTCACACGCGGGAAAACCTGGACGAGATGACGGGTCGTTATTACCGGACCCCGGAATTCGTGGATTACAAGGCAGACGTGGAGAAGCCGTTGCCGATGATCTACCAGAGCGGTTACCTGACGATCAAGGATTTCAACAGGCGCCGCAACACGTTCTTGCTGGATTTCCCGAACAACGAGGTGAAGAACGGCTTCTTGAGTGTAGTCGCCTCGGATTACTTGAAGCCCCGGACGGAAATAAACAGTTGGGTGCAGGATGTCGTGGATGCCTTGCAGGAGGGGAAGGCGGAAGAGTTCGGCGTGTTGTTGACCTCGTTCTTGAGCGACATCCCTTACACGATGCGGCGGAAAGAGAACGAGCGGGAGCGTGAACGTTACTTCCATTACACGTTCTACCTGATCTTGCGCCTGGTAAGCGTTTACACGGTGTACACCGAGAAACAGCAGAGCGAGGGCCGGGTGGATTGCATCGTGGAAACGGACCGGTACATCTACATCTTTGAATTCAAGCTGGACGGCACCGCCGCCGACGCCCTTCGCCAGATCGAGGAAAAAGGCTACGCCCGTCCCTACCTGAACGACCCCCGCCGGTTGTACCGCATCGGGGTCAGCTTCTCCTCCGAAACCGGCACGGTCGAGGAGTACGAGGTGGAACCGGAGGTTTTAAGTTTATAAGGTTTATAAAGTTCGTAAAGTTCATAAAGTAGAACCTTCGGTTCTGGTCTGTAAGGTTGAAGGTCTATAAGGTCTTTAAGGTCAGGGGAGTCCTTCGGACAGAGTCTATCGGTAGCAGAGCTGCTATAAACAAAACGCCCGTCGGGTTCCAAAACCTTATAAACTTTATAAACCTTACAAACTTTATAAACCATTCTTTCTCTCCCGTTCCCCTTGTCATAGATTGAAAAATTAATCAACAGACATGAAAAAAGCGATATTGTTGTTTGTCGCGAGCTTGCTTTTCATGGCGGGCTTGTCGGCACAAGTGGATTTGGAAAAGAAATTACCCCGTGACCCGGAGATGGTCGTGGGGCGTTTGTCGAACGGTATGACGTATTATATCCGTCACAACGACCGCCCCCGGAATCAGGCGAACTTTTACCTGGTGAGAAACGCGGGCTTCCTGCTGGAAGAGGGGGACGAGCAGCGTGGCGTGGCGCACTTCCTGGAGCACATGGCATTTCAGGGCTCGGAGCATTTCCCCGGGCGGGAGATGATCAAGACGCTGGAGCGTCACGGGGTGCTCTACGGGCATGACATCAACGCCGTGACCTCGGACAACCACACCGTTTACCTTTTTAACAACGTCCCCACGGGCGACGAGCGGTTCCTGGATACTTGTGTGATGCTCCTGCGCGACTGGTCGTATTACCTGACCATCGACGAGGACCGGATAGATCGGGAGAAGAAAGTCATCGAGGAGGAGTGGAACATGCTGAACACGCCCGCAAAGAGAGTGCAGGACCAGTTTGCGCGGGTGTTGCTGCAAGGCTCCCCTTATGCGGACCGGGACGCACTGGGGACACCGGAAGCGATCCGGGCGATCGACGTGCGGAAGCTCAGGGAGTTTTATCACGAGTGGTACCGCTCGGACCTGACAGCCGTGGTGATCGTTGGCGACATTGACGTGAAGCAGATGGAACGCCGGGTGAAGAAGATCCTCTCCAAGATCCCGGCGGTGAAAAAACCGACTCCCCGTCCCGAGATAGAGATCCCGGCGCATGAGGAGATGTACTACTGCTTGGCGACGGATCCCGGGGTGAACTACACGACCCTGAACGTCATCACGATGGTGCCCGAGCCCTCCAGGGAGGAGAAGAACACTTACGCGTACTTGAAAGAGGAGATATTGATCCGGTGCTTCAACACGATGGTGGGGAAACGTTTCGCGAAATTGCTTGCGAGTCAGGATTGCCCACTGGCGAAAGGGGGAATTAGTTTCATCCCGTTCAAGCGGGGGTATTACACTTACCAGCTCGGGGGAATCCCCAAGCCGGGCCAGGACGAGGCAGCGTTGCGTGCGTTGCTGACGGAGAACGAGCGTTTGAGACGCCACGGCTTCACGGCGGGGGAGCTGGATGAGGTGAAGGCGTCGCTGTTGAAGGACCTGGAACTGGGTTACCGCGTCTGCGGGGAGGTGAAGCATGACGTTTACTGCCGAGCGATGATGGAGCATTATTTGAACGGCGAACCGTTGGTGGCGGATGCCGAGAAGTACGGCTTCTTGAAAGACTTGATCCCGACGCTGACCGTGGAGGACGTGAACACGAAGGTGTGGGAGTGGGATATCCCGGGTAACAAGACGGTGGTCATCTCCGGTGCGGAAACGGTCTGGCATTTGATGGAAGAGGAAGTGGCGGATATCATGTCGGATGTGAAGAACGGAGAGGTTGAGCCTTACGTGTACGAGAAACCGGTGACAGATGGCGGGAAACCTTTGCTGGAAGAAGAATTGGCGGGAAGTCCGGTGATTTCGGAACATGAGATTACTGGGTTTGATGCCGTGGAATGGACACTGGCAAACGGGGTGAAAGTCGTGTATCGTGAAAGCAGTCAGGAAGGAAACAAGTTGGCATTGAAGGCTTATAGCCCCGGCGGGACTTCTTTGTACGAGGAGGATATGCTTCCCACGGTGGAAATGACCGTGCCGTTCGTGAAGGCTTGCGGTTTGGGCGATTATGATGCGATGGCATTGAAGCGGAAAATGGAAAGCAAGGGTTTGAAATGTGAGGCGAGTATCCGGGAATTGAATGAATACGTGATCGCTTCCGCCTTGCCGGAGGATGTGGAAAGTATGTTGCAGTTGGTGTACATGACTTTCGCGCAACCGCGGTTTGACCGAGAGGTTTTCGGGAAGATGATGGCACAGCAGTTGATGCAATCCCGAATGCAGGGGATGAACCTGTTGCAGGACACGGTGAAGCGGTTGCAATCCGGTTGTCATCCGCGAGCGTTGTTGAAGAACGCAGCTTATTTCGGGAAAGTGAATCTCGATAAAATCGAACAAGTATATCGGGAACGTTTCTCGAATGCCGGCGATTTCACGTTCTTTATCACGGGAAATATTCCTGCGGCGGAATTGAAACCGCTGGTGGAGAAATACATCGGTTCCCTGCCGGCAACGGATAGCCGTGAAAAATGGGTAGATTGGGGAATAAGACCTCCCCGGGGAAAACAGGAGCAAGAGATCGAGTTTATGGGGCTTCCTAGTTCAATCGTGGTGTTGAGCATGACCCGGGAAATGGATTACAATATTCGCCATAATATCTGTTTGGAAGCGTTGAAGAGTATCCTGCAAACGCGTTGTATGAATGTCATCCGGGAAAAGGAGGGCGGCACTTATGCGGTGAACGTAAACCAAGGTGTGGTTTATGAGCCCGTTGCGCAGTATAGCATGATAGTGGAATTCCAGTGTGACCCGTTGAACGCCGCCAAGTTGAAAGGTATTGTTTACGGTGAATTGGAACGGGTGCGGCAGCAAGTCCCTTCCCGTGACGAGTTGATGATGGCGTTGAATTCCATCCGCAAGAAGGAGGGAGAAGCCCGGGAAAGTAATGTTTATTGGCAGGAAAAATTGGTGTTGTATTATAGAACCGGACTGAACCAGGCGGATGTGAGGGAATTCGAGGAGATCGTGGATAAACTGACACCGGAGGATTTCCTTGAGTTCGTGCGGGAGTTTTGGGAAAACGTAGATATCACGGATGTAGTGTTTAAACCGAAGAGTTAGTTTGTAAAGGCGAACCTTCGGTTCTGGTCCATAAGATTTATAAAGGTCCATAAGGTCGAAAGTCACGGGGGCTTCGGACAGTGTGGTTGATTTTATGGACTTTATTGCTTTAGATGATTCGTAATTCGGTAATTTTGATGTAAACGAGCAGAAATGAAGGAGAGGATGGGGTGAGAACGGGCTACTACTCCAGTACATTAAGCAACACCTGTCTAGCACCTGACGGGATAAGTGTTGCTCAAATGTTATAGAAAAGGCAAAACTTGGTTGTTGCTTGATTTTTGTTTGTAAACGATGGGAATAGGATTAAAATTTAGCCTAACGTTTGCCTAATACATGGGTTATGAATCCCCGGTACAAGAATTTTCTTCGTTTAAATATATGTTGAAGTCCTAAAATGCTTAGTATAAGTCCATTTTTGTAATGGAAAAGTCCTATCGGAGAATTGACTCCGTGAACAAAAAACAACCCTATTCCCGTGGCAACAAGTGATATGAAAACAATGGAAAGTAACAATACGATTTTCCATTTGTTCTTCTTGCCTGTGCTTGCCAGCCCTTTATACCATTTCCAATGGCTTTTCATATGTATAAATCCCAATAGCATAAACAATAGGCTGGTAATCACGTGAAATGCAGCCCAATTATGCCATATTTCATGATTGTTGCCATGTCCTGCTACATGTAACTCGATACCCGTGTAAAATGATAAAGCGAACACAGGGACTAGCATTAAATCTGTCAAGTAAATAAGTCTGCTTCTGTCCATTTTTTTTATGCGAAGTTACAGCAGATGGACGAACAGAAGAATAGACGATGTATGGTTAAGATTGCACTATTCGAGGTATTTTTTTCGGAAACAAGTAGGATTTATGCCCACTGTTTTCGTGAACAATCGGGTAAAATAGGCACAATCATCTATTCCCAAAAGAGCAGAAATCTCACTTATTCTCAGGGTGGTGTGTGCCAGCATTCGCTTGGCTCTCAGCATGAGTTCGTTTTGAACATACTTGCTTACACTCGTGCCTGTAATATCTTTAATCACTTCATTCAGATAGACTGGTGATATATGCAATGCTTCCGCGTAATAAGATATATTCCTGTTAATTTGTTTTTCTTCTGAAAATAATTCCTTGAATGCCAGTGTTATTTCAAGGTGTCTTTTGTTTTGGGATTTTTGTCCGATGATTTCTTGCATGGAATCTGCTATTATACCCACAACAGCGCATGACAGGTTTTGTAAAACGGTTTTTGGCTCGTTGGTTTCCTGTTTGTCGATTCTGCGGAGAATCATCGAAAATAATTGGGCGAGTTCTGCATACGAGGTGTCACTTATACTAAATGGGGTAGGTGATAGCGCATATTCTATCCCCCTGATTATACGCTCCAAAACGAACGTGATTCCAATTATACTCCAAATCGGCGGGATAAGTGGGAGCGTAAGACACGGGATCGGCTTTCATCGCCAAATCATAAGCTTGTTGCACACTATTTAAAGGACCGTGATATTTATCCCAGTTGGTCTGGCTATTATAGGGACGGGCGATGCTTTTGGGGTGTATTGTATGTAAAATTATAGCAGTGTTATGGAAGATATTATTGTAAGAGTAGAACATTTGTCACATCGATATAGCATCCAATGGGCTGTAAGAGATGTTAGCTTTGAGATACCCCGGCACGGGATTTACGGGTTGCTGGGAGCGAATGGGGCGGGGAAGTCGACCGTGATGAATATTATGTGCGGGGTGTTGAAGCAGACGGAAGGGGATGTGATTATAGCGGGGGTGAACACGAAGCGGGATACGATTGCCGCGAAAAAACATATTGGCTTTTTGCCGCAAAAACCTCCTTTATACCAAGATTTAACGGTAGAGGAGTATTTGACCCATGCGGCTGATTTGCGTTGGGTGACACCGCGGGAGATGAAAAAAGCGGTGGAGGAGGTGATGGAACGTTGTGCCATCACTCATTTCCGTAAACGGTTGTTAAAGAACTTGTCCGGTGGATACCAACAACGGGTAGGGATAGCGCAGGCTATCGTGCATAAACCGGATTTGGTGGTATTCGACGAGCCGACGAATGGTTTGGACCCGAACCAGATCGTGGAAATTCGTCATTTGATCAAGAGTATTGCGGAGGAACGCACGGTGATTCTTTCCACGCATATTTTGCCGGAGGTACAGGCTGCCTGTGACCATATTTTGATGATGGACCACGGGAAAATGGTCTTTTCCGGTACGGTGGATGAGTTTGATAATTATATTGTTCCGAATACTATATATGTTCGTTTTGCTAACGCACCCTCTTCGGGGGTATTGAAAGGGGTGGAAGGAGTGAATGACGTGGAAGATTTAGGAGGTCAGCAGTTCCGGGTGCGTTTCACGGACGCGCAAGAAGTAACCGAACGTTTAGTGGATTTGAGTACCGAACATCATTGGCGATTGCAGGAAATTCGGCAGGAGAAAAATTCGTTGGATACGATTTTTGCTAAATTAATGGAGAAGGGGAAGTGAAATTAATAGCATAAAAATTAAAGAGATTTATTATGAGAGCCATATATAAAATAGCGAAGACGGAGTTACAGATGCTTTTCTATTCGCCTATCGCCTGGTTGTTGTTGTTGTGTTTTGTTTTTCAAACGGTGTTCTTTTACACGGGGATGCTTGAAAGTTTCGTGCTCGACGTGGAAAATTCCGGCAGAACTTACTGGTGTTCTTTGCGCCTGTTCATTAGGGGGTATGGCGGTAGTTCAGGATTGTGGCCGAGTGTGGTGAATATCCTGTATTTGTATATCCCATTGTTGACGATGGGGGTAATCAGTAAAGAGTTGAGCAGCGGTTCTATTAAATTGTTGTATTCTTCACCGATTAGTAATACCCATATTGTACTGGGAAAGTTTTTGGCAATGGTGGTGTATGCATTTTTGTTGACTTTGATTTTATTTATCTAGAGGAAAGAACAGTTTCGCGGGTTCTTTGAACTCGTGAATCTGTTGTGTGTTTTCAAAGGTTGTTTCTAGTTCTGAATTTTTGTGGATTCGAGGGAATGCCAATAAGGAATTAGAATGAACCGAGTATTAGGAATTATTTCTCTGTTTGAAATCTTTCTTTCAGGTGCATGGTCTTTTTTATATCACATCCCCAAACAAACACTCTATAAACAGGGCGATTTATACCGTAATAAGGTATTTCATCTTGAAAATGTTCTATATCCATTTCTGTAAGGATGTTACATAATTCCTCCGATTTGGCTTTGTCACTAGTGAAACCGATACAATGCGTCCAAGCCCATTTATCAGATTGTATTTGTGCATAGCCATATTCAATAATATCCTGTTCTGATGTGAAGGTCTTTATTTTGTCCTTTTGTCCTCTTTCAGTATAATACCAGATAAAAGTTCCCCCGATTTTTTCAATCCCGAATCCTTCATAAATAGCGTTCCCGTTAATAGAATAAGAATCGAAGTTCGCGCAATTTGCTTTCATCCATTCTTCAAGTTCTTTTTCTGTCTTGGGTATATTACCATCATCATTTTTCATAGGAGTAATTTTATTTCTAAAGACTAAGATAATGCTTTTAAGTAGAATAACAAAGACTGAAGGATTATCCCTCAGTCTTTGTTATTCTACTTGTATAATTTAATCTCATTGCCTCATTTTAGGGGTTTTAGGTGTATTCTTTTGTTTGTTCGTTTGTTCGTGAGATTGGTATTTTTCCTGATATTTTGTTTGTGATTTTAAGACTTCTTGTGCTAGTGATGCGTTTCTTCTATCTGCTGCATCATAGAACTCGATACCTGTTGATGTCCCCTTGAGATAAGCATCACGTACGGATTTATCTTTACATAAAATATTTCTCACGAAAATAACCCCGTTATCCTTCAGTATGGTTCGTTGCTCTTCTGTGATTGGTTGCCCTCCAAATGCGAACGGATTTGTTTGCTGTATTGGATGTGTTTGAACAGGAGCCATTGGCAGAAGATAGTCCATTGTGGAAGTTGG
>ENA-UERW01000982-UERW01000982.1-human-gut-metagenome-genome-assembly--contig:-NODE-982-length-21731-cov-4.167544_pt1 | contig 21731 bp, 15 predicted proteins | sample MGYA00242994_ERZ507995 | MGnify/ENA primary metagenome ERZ507995 (study PRJEB26167, sample SAMN06115492) | human gut metagenome | host: Homo sapiens | place: China:Chongqing | collected 2015-04-26...
AGATTATTTCGGCAGATATACCGCAACGGCGAAAATCAGTACGCCTAAGCTGAAAAGTGTTGATATAGATTATGAACGCAAAACGATTGCTATCCATGCTTCGGAGAGTTTTGCTTATCAGCCTTTTCGACCGGAGACTGTAGAAGCTGTTTACAATCAAGTGAAGGAGCTGCTTCCGGGGCCTGTCCACTACTCTCGCCTCACTATTTTTGCAGACGGAAAGACCATTGCGGAACTTATCCCGAACATTTATCGGAACAAGAAAAAGGATAAGGAACGGATGTCCTTGAAAACCGATTATAAAGGCGCAGCGTGGGTAAAGAACATTTCACGGCCCAATGAAATATCACGAGGATTGCAAGACCGACATATCGCAATCTGGCAAAGTCACGGCAATTATTTCAAGAACGATAAGAATGAATGGGGATGGCAACGCCCCCGTCTGTTTTGCACAACGGAAGATCTGTTCACACAGTCGTTTGTCCTTCCGTACGTAATTCCGATGTTGGAAAACGCAGGCGCAATCGTCTACACTCCCCGCGAACGGGATACTCAGAAAAATGAGATCATTGTGGACAACGATACACCTAATGCTTCTCTTTATCTGGAAGTAGGAAGCAAAAAAGCACATTGGACTACTGCTCCGATAAAAGGATTCGCTCAAAAGAAGGCGATTTATAGAGATGGAGAAAATCCCTTCACAGACGGGACCTGCCGCTTTATTCCGACCGAAAGAAAGAAGAAGAAGAATAAAGACCAGGCTTTCGCCGAATGGGTGCCTACCCTACCGGAAAAAGGAGAATACGCGGTTTATGTCTCTTACCGGACATTGCCTAATAGCGTGAGCGACGCCAAATATCTTGTTTTCCACAATGGAGGGGTGACCGAATTCAAAGTGAATCAAAAGATAGGCGGAGGCACTTGGGTTTATCTGGGCACATTCGAGTTTGACAAAGGCAATAACGATTACGGTATGGTAGTGCTAAGCAACGAGAGTAGCGAGCATGGCGTAGTATGCGCAGATGCGGTACGTTTCGGGGGAGGCATGGGAAATATTGCGCGGGGAGGAAAGATAAGCGGTTTACCCCGTTATCTGGAAGGGGCACGCTACTCTGCCCAGTGGGCGGGAATGCCTTACGATGTATATGCCGGGCGTAAAGGCGAGAATGATTATGCGGACGATATCAACACACGCTCCAATACAATCAATTATCTATCGGGAGGTTCTGTTTATAATCCTACGCAACCAGGGCTAGGAGTACCATTGGAAATGACAATGGCACTTCACAGTGATGCCGGATACAGCAAAACGGACGAAATCATCGGTTCGCTCGGCATTTACACTACTGATTTCAATAACGGCAAACTGAATATGGGAACGGACCGGTATGCTTCACGTGATTTGGCGGATATTCTGCTCACACAAATTCAAAAAGATATTCGTTCAAGCTATAATCTCCCTTGGACACGGCGCAGTATGTGGAACCGGAATTATAGCGAGACACGGCTTCCGGCTACGCCTTCCACCATTATCGAGCTGCTTTCACATCAGAACTTTGCCGATATGCAGCTCGGCCATGACCCCAACTTCAAATTCACGGTAGGACGCGCCATTTACAAAGGAATTTTGCAGTTTATTACCAGCCAACATGATAAAGATTATGTGGTACAACCGCTTCCTGTTAGCAACTTTGCTATTCGTTTCGGCAAAAAAAAGAATACGCTGGAACTTTCGTGGAAAGGAGAAGATGACCCGCAGGAGCCTTCAGCACGTCCACGGGAATACATTGTATATACACGCATTGGTTACGGAGGTTTTGACAACGGAACTTTAGTCAGCAAGTCTTCATACACTGTTAAGATAGAGCCGGGACTGGTTTATTCATTCAAAGTAACGGCCGCAAACAGAGGTGGAGAGAGTTTCCCTTCTGAAATACTCTCAGCCTACAAAGCAAAACGTGAACGTGAAAAAGTTTTAATCATCAATGGATTTGATAGGATCAGCGGTCCGGCCGTCATCAATACTCCGGATAAAGCAGGATTCGACTTAGAGCAGGATCCGGGAGTTCCGTATCTGTCGAATTTCTCATTCTGCGGAGTACAAAGCGGATTCGACCGCACACAAGCGGGGAAAGAAGGGAAAGGAAGTTTGGGGCACAGCAGTAGTGAATTGGAAGGAATGAAAATAGCAGGAAATACATTTGATTATCCATTCATTCATGGGAAAGCGATTCAGGCAACCGGAAAATACAGTTTCGTATCATGCAGTGACGAAGCGGTAGAAAACGGAATCGTCACGTTGGAAGATTATCCGATTGTAGATTATATCTTAGGACTTGAGAAAGAGGATGCGTCAACTAAGGCTTATTACAAAACATTTTCTTCGGCAATGCAACGCATTATCTCCAGTTATTGCCAATCCGGCGGAAATATACTTGTGAGTGGTGCATACGTAGGCAGTGACATGAATGGCACGCAAGGAAACAGGGAATTTACACAAAGAGTTCTGAAATATGGGTATCAAGGTAGTCTGACGGACAAAAATTCTAATCGGATCAACGGACTCGGACGCACAATCAGTATTCCCCGATTGCCCAATGAGAACAACTATGCGATCCCCGCTCCGGATTGCATTGTCCCGGTAGATTCCGCATTTCCGGTATTTACTTATGCGCCTGGCAATCAAAGTGCAGGTATTGCCTATAAAGGAAACTATCGTACCTTCGTACTGGGTTTCCCTTTTGAAAGTATCCTGTCGGAAGCAGACCGTGCAATCGTTATGGCAGGCATATTGGGATTCTTTACTCAAAAATAAGAGTTCATTGCAGGGAAACAAAAAATATCCCTTTTTATAGCCTGTTTTTCATTTTAAATTCTATCTTTGCAAGAAACAATAACTCTTAAAACTAAAGAACAATGTATACTATACAAGCAAATCCCAGCGGTACACGCAGCATAGAGGTATCTACTGAAAATCTAAGAACAATTGAAAAATATTCTCTGTTCCGTCACCTGATTGACAGTACAGGTATTGTAGACGAACCGGTGCTGGACAAACTGAAATTGAATGTCCGCTCTCTTATCGCCAGTCAGGAAGAAGACAGTAAAGATTTGCTGGATCTTTGTATTGATGTGATTTATCACAATAATATGAAAGCGTTCGGCCTGCAACAGCTTATCAAGCTCTATCTGACCTGGCTCTCCAGTCCGGAAGCAGAAGAAGAGGAGGAAGAATGATTACGGTGGATACCCGGGGAACAACGGCATACAGTCCGTTAATTCCCGCAATCAAAGCCATGTGTAACGCTGTTCCCGGCGAAACGCTAGAAATCATCATGAACCATGCCGACGCATTTCAGGATTTAAAAGAATATCTGTCAGAGCAAAGCATCGGCTTTCGTGAGATCTATGACGGCGAACAGTTGACTGTGCAATTTACAATCGCAAAGAAATAACTACAAAGCGATAAAGCATAAAGTTATAAGGTGATAAGAGGCGTGGCTGAACTTTATAGCCCTATCATCTTATAACTTTATAAGTTTATCCGTATCTTTGCGGCATGAAAGATTTTCGACTGACTGACTGGTTACCTACAACAAAAAAAGAAGTAGAACTTCGCGGCTGGAATGAATTGGACGTCATTCTTTTCAGCGGTGATGCATACGTAGACCACCCTTCCTTCGGAGCGGCTGTTATCGGACGTATCCTCGAAGCAGAAGGATTAAAAATTGCTATCGTTCCCCAACCAAACTGGCGCGATGACCTGCGTGACTTCAAGAAATTGGGACGCCCCCGTTTATTTTTCGGCATTTCCGCCGGAAGCATGGATTCAATGGTCAATAAATATACTGCCAACAAACGCTTGCGCAGCGAAGACGCTTATACACCGGACGCCCGCTCGGATATGCGCCCGGAATATCCTTCTATCGTTTATAGCCAAATTCTGAAAAAGCTATATCCCGATGCCCCCGTAATATTAGGAGGTATCGAAGCAAGTATGAGACGCTTGAGCCATTACGATTATTGGCAGGACAAAGTACAAAAAAGCATTTTATGTGACAGTGGCGCAGACTTGCTGATCTATGGTATGGGCGAAAAACCTATTGTAGAATTAATCCGCAAAATGAAAAACTTGCTCCCCACAGAACAAGCCACGTTGACAACCAACGAATTTAAAACGATCGTCGGAACAATTCCTCAAACAGCCTATCTTTGCCGTGCAGCAGAATGGACGGCAGCCGAAGAAGACATTCAACTTTATTCTCACGAAGAATGCCTGGCAGACAAGAAGAAGCAGGCAAGCAACTTCCGGCATATTGAAGAAGAATCCAACAAATATGCAGCTTCACGCATCACACAGGCGGTAGGAAACAAAGTGGTAGTAGTCAATCCTCCATACCCTCCGATGAGTCAGGAAGAACTCGACCATTCGTTCGATTTGCCTTATACCCGGCTGCCTCATCCCAAATACAAAGGGAAGAGAATTCCTGCGTATGATATGATTAAATTCTCCGTCAATATTCACCGGGGCTGTTTCGGTGGCTGCGCATTCTGCACCATCTCGGCACACCAAGGGAAATTCATTGTCAGCCGTAGTAAGGCATCTATCTTGAAAGAAGTAAAAGAGGTGATGCAACTACCTGATTTCAAAGGATATTTAAGCGATCTCGGCGGTCCTTCTGCCAATATGTATCAGATGAAAGGAAAAGACGAGGCGATTTGCAAGAAGTGCAAACGCCCCTCATGCATACATCCTAAAGTTTGTCCGAACTTAAATTCAGACCACCGTCCCCTATTGGATATTTATCATGCGGTAGACGCTCTGCCCGGTATTAAGAAATCCTTTATCGGCAGTGGAGTACGCTATGACCTGTTACTACATCAAAGCAAAGATACGGCAACCAATCGCAGTACGGCCGAATATACCCGTGAATTGATAGCCAGTCACGTCAGTGGGCGGTTAAAGGTAGCTCCGGAACATACAAGCGACCGTGTATTGTCCATCATGCGCAAGCCTTCTTTTGAACAGTTTGAAACATTCAAGAAGATATTCGACCGCATCAACCGGGAAGAAAACCTGCGTCAGCAGCTCATTCCCTATTTTATATCTTCACATCCCGGATGCAAAGAAGAAGATATGGCGGAGCTTGCCGTTATCACCAAACGCTTGGACTTCCACTTGGAACAGGTACAGGACTTCACCCCTACTCCTATGACAGTAGCGACTGAGGCTTGGTATACCGGATTTCACCCGTACACACTGGAACCTATCTTCAGTGCTAAAACACAGCGGGAAAAACTTGCCCAACGACAATTCTTCTTCTGGTATAAGCCCGAAGAACGGAAAAACATTATCAATGAGTTGAGACGTATCGGACGTCAGGACCTGATAGATAAATTATATGGAAAGAAGAAATAATTCTTCTTTCCATATAAACAAAAACGATTAAAAGAGTTCCTCATTAACAATATATCATTCTTTCACCGGCAACGCCACAACTTCTTGCAACACACTCACCGCAGTTTCCACATTAGTCACATCTTTTATCAGCATACTTCGCTTGCCGTTCTGTTCACGCAGGTCACAACGGCGGGTATATTTCATCATATAATCTATCACTTTACCGAAAGCCTGACTTTGATAGAACGGACTATCCGGGTTGGAGACAAAGAACAACGTCATCCGACCACCTTTCAGGAAGATCTTCTCCGCTCCCAAGCGTGCTGCCAGACGGCGGAGAGGAACAATACGAAGCAATTCTTCCGTTTCCGGCGGAACAGGTCCGAAACGGTCCTCCAGACGGGAACGGAATGCCTCTACGTCTTTATCCAGCATCAAACCGTCCAATTCACGATAAAGCAACATACGTTCGCTACTGCCCGTCACGTAATTAGCAGGCAATAACAGTTCAAGGTCACTTTCCACCTGACATTCATCCACAAAACCTTCACCGCTAATCTGCCCTTCACCTTTGATTTCATCCGCATACAAATCTGCAAATTCATCATTCTTCAATTCGTGAACAGCTTCGGAAAGAATCTTTTGATACGTTTCATATCCCAGGTCGGCGATAAATCCGCTTTGCTCGGCTCCAAGCAAGTTACCGGCACCGCGAATATCCAAATCCTGCATGGCGATATGGATACCACTGCCCAAATCACTAAAATTCTCAATTGCTTGTAACCGACGGCGTCCCTCTGCTGTCAGGCTACTCAACGGAGGAGCCAACAAATAACAGAACGCTTTCTTATTGCTGCGCCCTACACGGCCACGCATCTGATGAAGGTCACTCAAACCAAAATTCTGCGCCTGATTGATGATGATCGTATTGGCATTCGGAATATCAATGCCACTTTCAATAATAGTAGTTGCAAGGAGTACGTCATAGTCATAGTTGACAAAATCAAAAATGATTTTCTCCAGTTCGGCAGGTTCCATCTGCCCGTGTCCAATTGCCACACGACAGTCAGGGATATGGCGTTCAATCATCGCTTTTAATTCGGGCAGGTTTGCTATCCGGTTGTTGACAAAAAACACCTGTCCGTTACGACTCATTTCAAAGTTGATAGCGTCCGTTATCACTTCTTCATTAAAGGTATGCACTTCGGTCTGAATCGGATAACGGTTAGGCGGCGGTGTAGAGATCACACTCAGGTCTCGCGCACCCATTAATGAGAATTGCAGCGTCCGGGGAATGGGCGTGGCAGTCATAGTCAATGTATCGACATTTACCTTCAACTGACGTAACTTCTCCTTGACGGAAACACCGAATTTCTGTTCCTCATCAACAATCAGTAATCCTAAATCCTTGAACCGGACATCTTTTCCCAAAATACGATGAGTACCGATAAGTATACCGACATCACCTTCCTTCAATTCTTTCAGCACCGCTTTTGCCTGTGCGGCCGTACGTGCACGGCTCAGATATTCCACCCGGCAAGGCAATCCCTTCAAACGTTCGCGGAAGGTCTGGAAATGCTGATAAGCAAGCACCGTGGTCGGCACCAGAACTGCAACCTGCTTATTGTCCGCCACCGCCTTAAAAGCTGCCCGGATAGCCACTTCCGTTTTTCCAAAGCCTACATCCCCACAGACGAGACGGTCCATTGGGCGGTCACTCTCCATATCGGTCTTCACATCGACAGTAGCTTTGCTCTGATCGGGTGTATCTTCATAAATAAAAGACGCTTCCAACTCACGCTGCAAGAAACTGTCGGGACTATAAGAAAAGCCTTTCTCCTGACGACGTTGCGAATACAACTTAATCAAATCGCGGGCAATATCCTTGATTTTGGTTTTTGTACGCTCTTTCAGTTTCTCCCATGCCCCCGTTCCCAACTTATTAAGGCGGGGAGCTTCGCCCTCCTTACCTTTATATTTAGAGACCTTATGCAAAGAATGAATCGAGACAAACACCACATCCTCATTTTGAAAAACCAGTTTCAGAACTTCTTGCGTAGTATCTCCATTCGGAATACGCACCAATCCGGAAAAACGTCCGATACCGTGGTCCGTATGCACCACATAATCACCCGGAGTAAACTGATTCAGTTCTTTCAAGGACAGGGCCACTTTACCTGAACGAGCCTTATCGCTTTTCAGATTATATTTATGGAAACGGTCGAACAACTGGTGATCTGTAAAGAAACAGAGACGCAATGTGTTATCAACAAAACCTTCATGCACAGTACGTTCTACAGGAGTAAATTTGATCTTATCCCCTCGGTCTTCGAAGATTGCCCGGATACGATCCGTCTGCTTCATGCTGTCACTACAAATATAAAGGGTATATCCTTTTTCCAAATACTCCTTGAAAGAGCCGGCTACCAAGTCGAAGTTTTTATGAAAGATAGGCTGTGCGGAAGTATCAAAAGTGACGCTGGCATTCGGAGTACCGGTCGGCTTGTTACCAAACTCCAGCCGGCGGAAATCAAGTGCACGCACGGTAAATTCACTGCCGTCTATCAGTTTGCCTTCCAACGTAATACCGCCATTTTCTTCGACTTCCTGTACGGCTATCGCCTGCGGTGTCAACGCCTCATCGTGCACGACCTGAATCCGTTCACGCAACCAAAGGAAGTCACGCATTGCCAAGGTAGTCTCTTTCGGTATGAAATCCAAAAACGAGGTAGTAACATCTCCCGTCACAGCCAAATCGGGCACGATAGACACTCCTTCTTTCTTCTCCCGAGATAGCTGGGATTCAACCTCAAAGGTACGGATACTCTCTACTTCGTCTCCAAAAAAGTCAATGCGGTAAGGATATTCCGAAGCAAAAGAAAAGACGTCGATGATGCTACCACGAACGGCATACTGCCCCGGCTCATATACATAATCCACATATTCGAAACCATAACTATGCAACACATCCGTGATAAAGGTCGTGTCTACCTTCTCGCCGACATTCAGTTTCAGAGTCTTATCGCTCAATTCTTTACGGGATACGACTTTCTCCGCCAATGCATCCGGATAGGTGACGATGCACAAGCCCTTCTCCCCTTTCTGCAAACGGCTCAATACTTCCGTGCGGAGAATCTCATTTGCCGCATCTTTTTGCCCGTACTTAATGGAACGGCGGAACGAAGAAGGAAAGAAAAGTACAGTTTCTGTCCCCAACACTTGCGTCAAGTCGTGATAAAAATACCCCGCTTCCTCCAGATCGCCCAGAATAAAGACAAAAGGACAACCTCCCTCCTGCACCAATATAGAAGAAAAAAGCGAAGCAGCAGACGCATATAATCCTCCACAAAAAATAGTTTGAACAGAAGTATCCTTCAACAAACGCTTCATCATTGCCATGTTAGGATGGGCAGCATATAGTTGTTGCAACTCAGTTATCGTCATACCTATAAAAATTTCCCCGCAAAAGTACAAAAATAACGCGAGCACCTTGTACATTACCGTTAGAAATTAAAGGCAGTACCGCTTGAATTTAATTCTATTTCCCCATTCGTTTACTTCTCAATATACTATCCTTTATTCGTTTGACAGCTGTTGAGTTTTCGTCTAACAGCTGTCAAACGAAAGTTCAACAACTGTCAAACGCAAACTCAACTATTGTCAGACAAATAGAATCTTGCATAAAAGAACTTAGTCCTTAAGGGCAAAAACATCTAAATACTAGTACTAAAAAGCTAAACTTACCATATACTTCCACGTTAAATTATCCTTAGTCCGTTCGTAACTAAAGGAAAAGAACTACTTTTGTTTCTAAAATTTATAGTATTTATATGCAAATATCGGATAGCATTGTAATTATCCCTACCTATAATGAACGGGAGAACATAGAAAATATCATCCGTGCCGTTTTCGGACTTCCTAAGATATTCCATATTCTGGTAATAGAGGACGGTTCGCCGGACGGAACGGCAAACATCGTCAAGACTTTGCAACAAGAATTTCCCGAACGTCTTTTTATGATTGAACGCAAAGGAAAGTTAGGGCTGGGCACTGCCTATATCGCCGGATTCAAGTGGGCACTGGAACATTCGTACGAATATATTTTTGAAATGGATGCTGATTTCAGTCATAATCCGAATGACTTGCCCCGTCTGTGTCAGGCGTGTGCGGAAGCAGGAGGAGATGTAGCTGTCGGCTCCCGCTACGTCAGCGGAGTGAATGTAGTCAATTGGCCTATGGGCAGAGTACTGATGTCTTATTTCGCATCCAAATACGTGCAGTTCATTACAGGTATTCCTATCCACGATACCACTGCCGGATTTGTTTGTTACCGCCGACAGGTACTCGAAACGATTGATCTAGAACACATTCGTTTTAAGGGATATGCCTTCCAGATCGAAATGAAATTTACCGCTTATAAATGTGGTTTCAAGATTATCGAAGTTCCCGTTATCTTCATCAATCGCGAGTTGGGTACTTCGAAAATGAACAGCAGTATCTTCGGAGAGGCCGTATTCGGAGTGATTAAATTAAAAGTAAATAGTTGGTTCCACAAATTCCCCCAAAAGAAATGAAACGTACACTGATTCAAAATGCCGTTATAGTCAACGAAGGAAGAAAAGTTCTGGGTTCGGTTGTTATCGAAGGCGAGAAGATTGCCGAAATACTGACCGGAGAAGAAAAAACAACTACACCTTGCGATGAAATCATAGACGCAACCGGATGTTATCTTTTGCCGGGCGCAATTGACGAACACGTGCATTTTCGTGACCCGGGACTGACTCATAAAGCGGATATAACTACCGAAAGCCGTGCTGCGGCCGCCGGAGGCGTTACCTCTATCATGGATATGCCGAATACGAATCCGCAGACGACAACGTTAGAGGCTCTGGATGAGAAACTTACTTTATTGGCCGGGAAGTCGGCCGTCAACTATTCCTGTTACTTCGGGGCAACCAACAATAACTACCCGCAGTTTGCCCAACTGGACAAACACCGTGTTTGTGGCGTAAAACTATTTATGGGATCAAGCACAGGCAATATGCTGGTAGACCGCATGGCGAGCCTGCGCAATATATTCGGCGGAACCGATTTACTTATCGCCGCCCATTGTGAGGACCAGGGAATTATCAAAGAAAATACAGACAAATATAAAAAAGCATACGGGGACGATGTGCCTTTGACCCTTCATCCGGTTATCCGTTCGGAAGAAGCTTGTTACCGTTCCTCCGAACTGGCAGTACAACTGGCACGTGAGGCAAATGCCCGCTTGCACATCATGCATATTTCCACAGCCAGAGAACTGGATTTATTTTCCGACGCTCCTTTGATAACGAAGCGAATTACGGCGGAAGCTTGTGTTTCTCACTTACTTTTCACGGAAGATGATTATCAGACTTTAGGCGCACGCATCAAATGTAACCCTGCCATTAAAACAGCCGAAGACCGGAAGGCTTTGCAGGAAGCTGTCAACAGCGGTCTGATCGACGCCATTGCGACCGATCATGCCCCGCATCTGCTAAGCGAAAAAGAGGGAGGCGCTTTGAAAGCGATGTCCGGAATGCCAATGATCCAATTCTCTCTGGCCAGTATGCTGGAACTTGTAGATAAAGGTATCTTCTCTATCGAGAAAATAGTAGAAAAGATGTCTCATGCGCCTGCTCAAATGTATGAAATAAATAATCGCGGATTTATCCATAAAGGTTATCAGGCAGACCTTGTATTAGTACGTCCCAACTCCAAATGGACAGTAACAACGGATTGCATTGTAAGCAAATGCCAATGGAGTCCGCTGGAAGGTCATACCTTCAACTGGAAAGTGGAGAAAACATTTGTGAACGGTCACCTGTTATACGATAACGGAAAAATAGACGAAACTTATCGTGGACAAGAATTAAGATTCAGATAAATATAATTCGTCATCGGCAAACTTATGAGCACTATTCTATCTTATAAAATACATACCGTTACCCCCTACATCAATTGGATTTACTTTTTCCATGCCTGGGGATTCCAACCTCGCTATGCAGCTATCGCCAATATTCATGGTTGCGATGCCTGCCGTGCCATGTGGCTGGCCTCCTTTCCGGTAGAGGAACGTAACAAGGCTTCGGAAGCCATGCAACTGTTCAAGGAGGCAAACCGTATGCTGGATGTACTCGACCGGGACTATGAGGTCAGAACAATCTTCAAGTTGTGTAAGGCAAACTCCGACGGGGATAATCTGGTAATTGAAAAAGCAGAGAATCAGTTCATGGTCTTTCCCTTACTCCGTCAGCAAACACCTAAGAAGGACGGAAGTCCTTTCCTTTGCCTGAGTGACTTCATCCGTCCGCTTTCTTCCGGCATTCCGGATACGTTGGGAGCTTTCGCTTCTTCCATTGACGCAGACATGGAAGGACTATACGAACAGGATCCTTACAAACATTTGCTCGTACAAACCCTTTCTGACCGACTTGCGGAAGCAGCCACAGAAAAAATGCACGAGTATGTGAGAAAAGAAGCGTGGGGATACGCGAAAGACGAAAATTTAGGCATGGCGGACTTATTAGTCGAGAAATATCAAGGCATCCGTCCTGCCGTCGGTTATCCTTCTTTGCCGGATCAGTCCGTCAACTTCCTGCTGGACGAACTGCTGGACATGAAACAGATCGGCATTTCACTGACTGAAAACGGGGCAATGTATCCTCATGCATCGGTGTGCGGCCTGATGTTTGCACATCCTGTATCCGAATATTTTTCTGTCGGAAAGATCGGAGAAGACCAACTCGAAGACTATGCCCGCCGCCGGAGAAGAAGTATTGAAGAAATGCGCAAATTCCTGGCAGCCAATCTGCAATAGCTTGCATCTTCGTGTGATTTTTCTCCTTTTCTCACGACTAACTAACCAGAAAAGCAATCCTAAAATCCATGAGAGAACCAACAACAGAGGCAAACAACCCTATTGAGCAAGAGTTCTTGTCGGTTATACGCGAATATGAGCGGGTAATCTACAAAGTATGCTATCTGTATACTCATCCCAACGCTCCGCTCAACGACCTCTATCAGGATGTAGTACTGAACCTCTGGAAAGCTTATCCTAAATTCAGGAAAGAATGTAAAATATCGACATGGATTTACCGTATCGCCCTGAACACTTGTATCAGTTTTTATCGTAAAGAGAAGAATGTACCGGAAATTATCAGCCTCACCAAAGACATTGACCGGACAATAGAAGCACATGACCCTATCAATGAAATGCTGAAGCAACTCTACCAGATGATTAACCAACTGGGACAACTCGACAAGTCAATCATCCTGCTATACCTTGAAGATAAAAGCTACGAGGAAATAGCGGAAATTACCGGCTTGACGGTGACTAACATAGCTACCAAACTAAGCCGTATCAAAGACAAACTTAAAAGAATGAAAAAGGAGGAATAAGATATATGGAACTGGAAGAACTGAAAAAATCATGGAACGCCCTCGATGAGCACTTAAAGGACAAAGAACTCATCAAAGAAGACGAACTTGAAAGGCTGATAGGACACGCCGACAAAGGTATCCATGCCATTGCCCGCCTGAACATCAGGCTAATCCTGATTTCCCTGCCGATATTAATCTTATTTTTGACGGAAGTGATACTGCACAACAGATTAAACCCGATCTACATCATTATCCTTCTGGCATGGATTCCCGCTCTTTGCTGGGATATCGCCACCACGCGATTTCTTCAACGGACTCAAATAGACGAAATGCCTCTTGTGGAAGTGATTGCCCGTGTCAACCGCATTCATCACTGGACAATCAGAGAACGGCTGATTGCCACCGCTTTCCTCCTGATACTTGCCATTCTTTCTTTCGTCTACTGGCAGATATGGCAATACGGAATAGGTATGATTCTGTTCTTCATCCTGTTGTGGGGAGGAGGTCTTATACTCATTCTATGGATTTATCGCAAGAAATTCCTGAACCGTATCCACGAAATCAAAAAGAATTTAAGTGAATTAAACGAATTAATGTAAATATCCATTATAACTAAAGACACATATGTTGCAACGCTTATTTATATTCCTCCTACTTTTTCTGGTACTTCCGGACCTCTATCTTTACTTGAGATTCATTGTTCGTCTCACCGCAAAATGGTGGTTACGCGTTCTTTACTGGGTACCCAGTTTCTTGCTAACCGCAGGGCTTCTTTACTTGGTTTACTTTGCCAACAATGCTTTTGCGGAACGCCATACACAGGACATCGGGTGGTTCTCTATCATCTTTTTCCTGTTTACAGCTCCCAAACTATTGCTGGTCTTATTTACCGTACTCGGAATCCCTTTTCATAAATGGCTTCGCTGGCCGCGCACACCGTTTATATGCACCGGACTGACACTGGCCGTACTTAGTATTGTTATGATTCTCTACGGCTCTTTTGTCGGACGAACCCGGTTTGAAGTAAAAGAAGTCACTTACACCTCTCCCCGACTCCCGCAGGCTTTCGACGGTTATCGTATTGTACAGTTATCCGACCTTCATATCTGCAGTTGGCAAGGAAACACTCCTGCTATTCGGAAGTTAGTGGATTTAGTGAATGCCCAGCAACCCGACCTGATTGTTTTCACCGGAGATCTGGTAAATCACCGGGCTGTCGAGCTGAATGATTTCCAGGAAATACTAGCCGGCCTGAAAGCCGGAGATGGAGTTTATTCCATACTTGGAAACCATGATTACGGACCTTATTTTCATTGGAAAAGCAAACAAGATCAGGACAATAATCTGATCGAACTTAAACAAAGGCAGGCAGCTATGGGCTGGAAGTTATTAAACAACGAACATACATTTCTGATTCAAGGCAATGACAGCATCGCCCTTATCGGAGTAGAAAACCAAGGAGAACCTCCCTTTTCGCAACATGGCGACCTTCCAAAAGCGAAAGCAGGAATCGAAGGAATGTTCAAGCTACTTTTAAGCCATAACCCGACACATTGGAGACGGGAAGTACTTCCGGAATCGGATATAGATTTAATGTTGGCAGGACATACCCACGCCATGCAGTTGCAACTGGGCAATTATTCCCCTTCCGTTTATATTTATCCGGAATGGGGAGGGATGTATTTGGAAGGTACTCGCGGGCTTTACGTCAATGTAGGAATCGGCTACGTGGGATTACCTTTCCGTTTCGGCGCCTGGCCGGAAATCACTGTGCTTACCCTACGACGGTAAGCACGCTCTTTCCATTGACTTTCTTATGCACCTGCACCTGGACGGAGATCCGTTCACTCATTTCCTGTACATGAGAAATTACTCCTATTTTCCTTCCTTGCATCTGTAATTGTTCCAACGCTTCCATAGCTGTCCGCAAGCTATCGGCATCCAAAGAGCCGAATCCCTCGTCAATAAAAAGAGATTCTACTTTCAGGTTGTTGCTCGACAGCGAGGACAGTCCCAGTGCCAATGCCAAAGATATCAGAAACGACTCTCCTCCGGAAAGAGAATATACAGTCCGTATTTCATCACACATATCACAATCAATCACCTGAAGCGCCAAAGTGCCGGGTACTTGCTGCAATTTATAGCGTTTGGATAGATAAGACAAATGCTTGTTGGCATGAAGTAACAATAAATTCAATGTATAGCTTTGTGCTATAACTTTGAACTTTGCTCCGTCGGCACTACCGATCAACTTGTTCAGTTTAGCCCAACGTTCGGCAATCAATTGCTTTTCGGCCAGCTCTTTAGCTATCAGTTCGGCTGTTACTTTATTTTTTGCCTGTTGCAACAGGCGGACTTCGATAGCAGAAAGGCTACGTTCCGTATTTAGATTGTCTTCCTGCTGTTGCTTTATTATTTCGGGAAGTTGTTCGGGAGATTCAATCTTTTTCTGTTGCTCCTGCAATTCCCCGACAGTTGCGGCAATCTGTTTCATTTCCCCTTGTAAACCTAAAAGACGGTTGTGCGAAGTTTCTACTCCCAACCGAGCCCCGTCTAAAGCATGAGTCAGCTCTTTTTCCCTTTTGGCTACAGCGGCTTCCGCTTCATCCGCACTCTTTCCTTTTAATAATTGCGACCGTTCCTGACGAAGTGTATCCAACGCTTTCTCTACTACTTCAAAGCGTTTCTGTTCGGCAGAAGCAGCGTTTTGTAATAGTGCCAACTGTTCTTTAGCGGACGAAACTTGCTGCATAGTCAAACGACATTGGGAAACATTTTCACGCAAAGCCTCACTATGGACACGTATCTTCTTTATCGTCTCATCATTTTGTTGCCACTCCGTATAGAGACTACTATACTCCTGAATACGTTTTGCCAATTCCTGTAAACGGTTCTGTATCTGTTCTTCGTTTCCTGCATGAATTTCTTCTTTCTGCCATATTGATAACTGTTCTTTGATCTGTCCGGCAACAGTTTTTTGATGCGCCAGATCACGTTGCAGGGCTATATGCTGATTATTTGTTTGCTGACAGGCAATCACCACCGTATTATACTCCTGCTCTATATTTCGGAAAAGAATATCCACTACTTCCTGTTCCCGGTGATAAGGATGTGACGTACTGCCGCAAACCGGACAAGCTTCTCCTTCCTGTAACTGTTGACGCAATGCTTTCACGTCTTTTCCCACTGCCATACGGGCATTTTCATAAAGACGCTGAATCGTTTTTCGTGTCGCTTCCTGTTCTGTTAACTGCGTCGAACAATCAACCGTTTCTTTCTCCAGTCTTACTATTTCTGTTTTCACTTTCTCCTGCGACTCAGTCAACTGCCGGACATTCTGTTGACGAACCAGTTCTTTTTGTAGTTTCTTCTGTTCTTCGTCTAATGATACATAATCAAAAGCATTTAGCCGGACCAGTCGTTCCTCATTGGCTTTTATGGCGGCTTTCAGTTTATCTTCTTCCTGCTGTAGAATATCCTCTACTTGTTCAAGCGGCAACGACTCCGTTTCCGTATTCGTCAACAAACGGTTTAATGAACGATAAGCCCCCTGCAACTGTTTCGTTGCCATCCGCATCTTCTCTTCCTGCTCCGCCACCTGCCCGCAAGCTGTTTCCAATATCTGCCGCAACTGATTATAGCCTTCCTGTTGAGACTGTATCTGCACATCCAACTGACGGGCTTTCTTCAAATCCGGTTGTATAGCTTCCCATTGTGCTTTAAAACGTACCAACCCTTCTTCCTGTGAAGCCAGTGTTTCCTGCAGGAGTCTCAACTTTGCCTCTTCGCCTTGTTCTTCCTGTTGCTTCTTTTTCCAAAGTTCCTCCTGCATCTTTAACGAACGGACAATGTTCAACCGGGCATTCTGTTCCGCCAGTAATTGAATCCCCACTGCACGTTTCGCAATCAGCAATTCTTTTTCTTTCTGTAAAGCAAGAAGTTCTTCCTCCGGCAAGAGGTCGATTACACTCATTCTATTTCGAATCGTAGTCACTTCTTCCTGTACCAACTTGTTTCGTAAAAAAACTTCCTGAGAAATACGGGAATAAACACCGGTTCCCGTCAATTTTTCAAGCAGTTCGGCTTTTGCGACTCCCTTCGATTTCAAGAATGTAGAAAAATCATTTTGAGCCAATAAGACAGTCCGGGTAAACTGCTCATACGTCAAACCCACCAATTCTGTCAGTTGAGCCAGCAGTTCCTTTTTGGTTCCTTGAAACTCTTTCCCTGTATCCAGCTCTTTCACTTCCATCGTTTGTGGTTGCAAGGAACCGCTCACCTTATTTCTTGTCCGTCTCACCGACCAGCGAGAACGGTATCTATGACCATCGACTCCTAAGAAATCAACCTCTGCATATCCGTCGGTCGTACCACGACGAAGCAGATTCCTTACATCCGACTGATTAATCTGATTATCTCCTACATCCGCCAAATTTATACTTTCTACCGAATTTGCAAAACGAGGTGCTTTATCATACAATGCCAGACACAATGCATCTAATAAAGTAGATTTGCCAGCTCCCGTAGCACCTGAAATCGCAAATATTCCTGCCGAGTTCAACGGCTCCATTGCAAAATCAACTTCTACCGCTCCTTCTATCGAAGTAAGATTTTTCAATCGTATCGCTAATATCTTCATTCTTCCTCCTCTTTACGTGTAGCAGCCAGGTAGGCTTCCTGAAACAAGTCCGTCAACTCCTCAGGCATTTCCACCTGATAAATCTTTTCAAATGCAGATTGAGCGATCTGCAACGGAGACATTTCCTGTAATCCTCTTTTCCAATTCTCATTTTCCTTCTCTGCATTTCCCGTTTCATTACGATAAGTAGAGACAATACGCGCCAACCGATAATTTTTATCAGCCAATGCTTCCTCAACTTCCTGCCGGAGCATTGGCTCCGGTTCATCCAACAACACTTTTACCTCCAGATAAGGTTCTGCTCCTTCCGTTACCGGCAACTCTTTCAAGATTTCCAACACAATTTCCGGAGACGCAGGTTCTCCATTCGGCACGCTCATCAAAGGTATTAACCTCGGGCATTCCACCCGCATTATATCTACCGCACACCCTCCGTCGAAAGTCACTTCCACGACCCCGTGATGATAATGCTTCTCTGCAAAAGACATCGGAATGGGACTTCCGGCATATCTCACATTCTCCCTGCCGGATACGCGTTGCGCCTTATGAATATGACCAAGAGCCGTATAAGCAATTTGTTCGGAAAATGCATCAGGTGACACACATTCCAAACCACCAATCACTGTACGTTCGCTATAATCTTTCTCCGCAATCTCCGAACCGATAGCCTGTAAATGGCCGATAGCAAGTATAGATTGATTCTCTTTCCGTCGCTTCCATAGCCTTTGCAAAAGCTGCGTATAAAGTTCCCGGACTCCCTCCGCATACGGATTACCTTCTGTCGGGACTGTCGGATAATCTCCCTGCCGCAAAAAAGGAACTGCCATACAAAGCAATTCCACCTCCCCGTCACGGTTCTTTAACTCAACCGTCAAATGATCGTAATCAATTTCCCCATCGTCCGACTTGCGTACTACCCCCCGAACCTCCGTCCGCATCGCTTGCAGCAAGGGTAAAGGAGCTTCCAACCGCGCCGCAGAATCATGATTGCCGGCAACAATCACAATCTGAAGAGTGGGATTCTCCGCCGTCACTCGATAAATAAAATGATAATACAGGCTTTGAGACGCAGCAGAAGGATTGGAAACATCAAAAACGTCTCCGGCTATAATCAGTGCATCAATCTCCCTTTCACGAATTTCTCCGGCCAGCCAGTTCAAAAAGACTTCATGTTCACCGGCACGGTCATACCCGAAGAAAGTTTGCCCCAAATGCCAGTCGGCAGTATGTAATATACGTATCATATTTTTGTAACTATCTCATATAATAAGATACAAAAATAGTACAATCAAAAAGATTATATCGTATCCACCTCTCTTTTTTACCAAATAATCATGTATATTTGCAGGATAAAAATCCAACCCTATGAAGATACTGTATTATATTTATCAAATTTGTATTGCTTTGCCTATTTTATTGGTATTGACTATCCTCACGGCAATCGTCACTATCGTAGGTTCTCTCGTGGGAGGAGCTCACTTTTGGGGATATTATCCAGGAAAAATATGGTCACAATTAATTTGTCTTTTTCTATTAATTCCTGTAAAGATTCGTGGACGTGAAAAGTTACACGGCAAGACATCCTATATTTTCGTACCTAATCATCAGGGTTCATTCGATATATTCCTTATTTACGGTTTCATCGGAAGAAACTTCAAGTGGATGATGAAAAAAAGTCTGCGTAAACTACCGTTTGTAGGAAAAGCCTGTGAAAGCGCGGGACATATCTTCGTAGACCGTTCGGGACCGAAAAAAGTGTTGGAGACCATTCAACAGGCTAAAGCCTCGTTGAAAGACGGTGTTTCTCTGGTTGTTTTCCCCGAAGGAGCACGTACTTTCACAGGACACATGGGATATTTCAAGAAGGGAGCTTTTCAGTTAGCGGATGATTTACAACTAGCTGTTGTACCTGTCACCATTGACGGTTCGTTTGAAATCCTGCCACGTACCGGAAAATGGATACACCGCCATCGCATGATCCTGACAATTCACGATCCTATTCCTCCCAAAGGAAAAGGAATGGAGAATATCAAAGCTACTATGGCCGAAGCCTATACTGCCGTAGAGAGTGCACTTCCGGAGAAATATAAAGGAATGGTAAAAAACGAAGACCAAGACCGATAATATATGTATTATATGTGGGCAGACTCCAGCATTACTCTACCATGATACAAGGCTGTATCGCGGGCTACGTATTCATCAACTTTTCTATTTCAGAAAAAGTCGTATTAAAATCACCCGGATCTCCCTGACAAGAAACCGATAACACAGAAATAAAAAAGAAAGCGGCGAATACACTAACAGTCGTTTTCATTTTATCTGGAGCTTTTGCACAAATATACAAAAAAAATCTCCTGACTTATTTATTCGTTGATGTATTTTGCTCCAACCGTTGATGTTCTTCTATCAACTTCATATTTTCTTTTGCTTTAGACAAAAACTCTCTCACAAGTTTATTACTCTTAAAAGAATAAGGAGCATCTTTGATGATATCATCAATCTGAGGTGTCATAATAGGATATGGCAAAGAACTACAAAGCATCATAAATACGCTAGGTCCCAACACATTCTCATAATTATCTGAAATGAACGTCTTCACATACTGGTTCATTGCCGTCATCAGCGAATCACCTTCCACCATCAGCTGTGCATGAATTTCTTCCAAATCATTCCCTTCCATTACCATACGAGTTTCCTTTTGTTCCAGCTCCCCAATACTTTCTTCCAATGCATTTCTTTTGTCAATGAAGTCATACAGTGCTGCATTCAAGGAAGTTCCTGCTGCTTTTAAATCCGTATTGCTAATGGTAACTTTAATCTTACCGCTTTCCAATACAATCGGCATGATACTCTCATCATCCATATAAAGCGTCACCATTTGTACGGAGTCTACTTTTCCTTTCATAGAGAACAGTCCATGCACTACCTCAGCAGAGTCCAGCTTCACCCATTCCCCGTCACGCATGGTCTTTAGATACAGCATTTTTCCATCCAGACTGTTTACTGAAGATGTTCCTTCTATCCTATACTTACTAGTACACGAAGCCAGAAACGGAAGCAGAAGTAAAAAAGGCAAAATTTTATTCACGTTCGTCCATTCATTAAATTCCGAGTACAAAGGTACAACTGATTCGGACTTAAAAGAAACATTTTATCAATATTTAAAACTTGTAAGACTCTTTTCTTTAATAATCCTTATAAACAGAGGTGGGAGATCATTTTTTTCATTTAGTTTATCTAAATTTGCAGTCATGAAAGCAACAACTTATGCACCTTTTGCCAAACCGCTTTATGACTCCACAAATAGATGATATAATAAAGGATGCTCCCTATTCTTTTAAGAGTAATAAGATGGTGCGAGAGTTCTTGACGAAGGCCAAAGAGAACATGCAGTTGATAGAAGAACATCAACGGATGCAACAAAATGTAGGTCCGAAGAAATAAATCTTGAGTTTTTTGCGTATTTTTGCATAAAACTCAAGATAAGATGAAAACGTCCTTTTCTATTCGTATTGCTTTTTTCTTTATTTTATCTTTTTTGGCAGTTTCCTGTCATAGAGATACGGACGCTCTCAACATGACTTTTTCAAAAGTGGAAAAGTGTATGGATCTCTGTCCGGATAGTGCTCTAAATCTATTAAAAGGTATTCCTGAACCTGAAAAATTGTGGGGCGAGTCACAGGCGACTTATGCTCTTCTGATGACGCAGGCAATGGATAAGAATTATATGAAGTTTAGTTCGGATTCGTTGATTGCATTAGCTTTGAATTACTATACCGTAGATCAAAGAAGTCCTCTAATGCACGCTAAAACACAGTTTTATTATGGAAGGGTTATGCTTGAATTGGAAGAGCATGAGGTTGCCTTGAAATCTTTTTTAGCTGCAAAAAAGATATATGAGAGTATGAAAGACTATAGAATGCTAGCACTTATCGCTGAGGAAGTTGGTATGATTAACCGAATACAGAAAATGTATGGTGATGCTTTGGCTAATTTTCAGGAATCGCTTGCTATAAATAAGCAATTAAAGGATTCTCTTAGGATAATTAGTGCTAGTCTGAATATAGCCAGGGTTTATTTATTTGAATCTAAATGGGATAGTTGTTCTTTGTATTACAATAATGCTTTGGAAATAGCTGTGCAAAAGAATTATGTGTCTGAAATTACTATTTTGCATGAATTAGGTATTTTATATCGTTCGATGCAAGAATTGTCTAAAGCAGAACGTTATTTTTTGGCTGCTTATGAAAAAGAAACAGATGAGGAGAAGAAGTATATGGAATGTTT
>ENA-UERW01000998-UERW01000998.1-human-gut-metagenome-genome-assembly--contig:-NODE-998-length-21381-cov-130.346649_pt1 | contig 21381 bp, 18 predicted proteins | sample MGYA00242994_ERZ507995 | MGnify/ENA primary metagenome ERZ507995 (study PRJEB26167, sample SAMN06115492) | human gut metagenome | host: Homo sapiens | place: China:Chongqing | collected 2015-04-26...
AAATACGCCTGCAAGCAGAAGAAAATATAAACAGCCATAACCAGCGGGAGCTCAACTTGCGTATATCCACCTTAAAAGCCTGCGAACCCGAGCAGATATTCGACAACGAAATACAGCACATCGTTCACAAGGCCTTAGAGCAAATGCCACAACAAAGCCGGACTATTTTCATGCTGAGCCGTTACCAGAATCTCCCCAACAAACAAATTGCCGAGCAACTGCATGTTTCACTGAAAACCGTAGAAGCGCATATCACCAAAGCCCTCCGCATACTGCGATTGGAGTTGAAAGATTACCTGGCTTCCATACTTCTCTGAACAATAAAAATACTTTTTTCCAAAAAAGTTTCCTTTTTTGATAGGGTTGTCCACACTTCGCCGGTTATATATACAGAAAGGCGGTAAAGTCCCTCTCTTTAACCAAGCAACTCTATTTATGATGAACCAGGAATTACTATACAAATATTTTAAAGGAACAGCATCCATTGAAGAAGAGAAACAGATTCTGGACTGGGTTGAAGCTTCTGAAGAACACCGGGAAGCCTACCTGAAAGAACGTATGCTGTTCGACGTATCCCTGTTTTCCACAAAACAAGACAATAAGAAAAAAGCAATACGACTCATGCCAACGCTCCGCTGGGCGGCGCGTATTGCAGCGGCAGTCATCATTGCCGTATCCGGTTACTACATGACCACAAATTATATATATAATAAGGATGCACAGCCTCAAACCATTACTGTTCCTGCCGGGCAACGCGCCCAAATTACGCTTGCCGACGGTACACGCGTATGGCTCAATGCCCAATCCACGCTTACATATGCTTCCGACTTCGGTCGCAATGACCGCAACGTCGAGTTAGACGGCGAAGCATATTTTGAAGTTGCCAAAAACAAAAAATTACCGTTCTATGTACATACGGAAATGCACAAAGTAAGAGTGGTCGGAACCAGCTTTAACGTCTGCGCATACAAAGGCAGCAAAGAGTTCGAAACAACATTGGTGGAGGGTATCGTAGACATCTACCCAAGCTGTAACAACCAAGTGATTACCCGCCTTCAAAAGGATGAGTTTTTTGCCAATTATGACGGACGCTGCAAGAAAACCATCCTCCCCTCGTACGAATATCTCCGCTGGAAAGAGGGATTATACTGTTTTGATGATGTACCCTTCAGCGGCATCCTGGACAAACTCGAAAAATACTACAACGTAAAGATAACCGTCACCAGCCCCAGACTACTGACCCACGAAGGCCTGACCGGCAAATTCAGGGAACAGGATGGCATAGAGCACATCTTGAGAGCCATCTCCAAAGAGCATCCGTTCAAGTTCCGCATCAATGAAAACAAAGACTCGATAATCATATATGAATAAACAAAACCTTTAAATTTAGTACTAACCCCTTAAAACCGAACAGCATGAAACCATAAAGCAACAGTCCTAAGAATTACTTCCCTTTTTTGATAAAAAAAGATCGGAAAGTACCCCCATACTTTCCGATCCGAAACAGTCAAAAATCGACCTTAATCAATTTATTAACTTAACACAGTGACAAAGATATGAGAAAAATTTCTTTGAATGGACTTTTTTGTCCAAAAAGTTTTGAAAACAAGCAATTATTGCGTACTATGAAGACCACACTATTCCTTCTTCTGTTTGTAACATTCCAAGCATACTGCGGGAATAGCTACTCTCAGAACGCCAAAGTAAGTATCCCCGATTCTCAGCTGAGAGTAGGGCAAATACTTTCCCAAATTGAATCCCAGACAGACTATCTGTTTGTATACAACAAAAAGAGTGTCGATGTACGGCGCACTGTTAATGTAGATGCGAAAAACAAAGCCGTAGCCGAACTTCTGGATGAAATATTTGCCGGAACAAACATCAGATATGTAATGGAAGGCAAAAATATAGTCCTGACCAAAAGAGGTGAAAGCATCGAAAACGTAGCCGGAACACAACAGGAAAGAGTCACTGTAAAGGGTGTCGTTACCGATTCCAAGGGCGAACCGATTATCGGTGCAAATGTATTGGAAAAGGGTACGACCAACGGTATCATCACCAACCTGGACGGAGAGTTCACCCTCAACGCACCTGCCAATGCCACTTTAGTCATTTCCTACATAGGCTATGAACCTATAAACGTTACGCTCAACGGCCGTACATCGCTAAAAATCCAAATGAAAGAAGAAGCGCTGGCATTGGAAACCGTTGTCGTAACAGCTATGGGCATCAAGAAAAAAGAGGCCTCTCTCACCTACTCTACCCAACAGGTGGGCGGCGATGAACTGACCCGCGCCAAAGACCCTAATATGATTAACGCCCTTGCCGGTAAGACGGCAGGCGTATCCATCACCCGTAACTCCTCCGGTCTGGGCGGCTCAGCCAAAGTATCCATCCGCGGTATCCGTTCTGCCAATGCCGATGGAAACAACCAACCGTTATATGTTATCGACGGTGTGCCTATGCTGAACAACGTAGCCGAGCAGGCATTCTCCGCCATGGGCGGTAACAACGATGCCGGCAACCGTGACTCGGGCGACGGTATCTCCAACTTGAATCCGGACGACATTGAAAGCATGAGCATACTGAAAGGTGCTTCCGCAGCAGCCCTCTACGGCTCACAAGCTGCCAACGGCGTAATCCTGATTACCACCAAGAAGGGTAAAGCCGGTATGCAACGTATCGTATTCAACTCCAACCTGACCATAGACCATGCCATTTGCCTGCCCGAATTCCAAGACAAATACGGTGCAAGCGGAGCTACAAGCTGGGGTACGGTTCCGGAAAATGCAAACTCCACCCCCATCAAAGCTTACGATAACGTGGGCGACTATTTCAGCAACGGAGTTACTGCAACCAATTCACTATCCATCATGACGGGTAAAGAGAAAATGCAGACCTACTTTTCTTATGCCAACACCACCGCCAAAGGTATTGTCGATGTAAACAAACTGCAAAAGCATAATATCACCTTCCGTGAAACAGCCTCTTTGTTCAACGACCGCCTCACATTGGATGCCAATGTAAACCTGATGACCCAGAAAATCAAGAACCGCCCTACTTCCGGCGGCTACTACATGAACCCACTGGTAGGTTTGTACACCTTCCCGCGCGGTGAAGACCTCAGTATCTATCGCGATAACAACGGATTCGAAAAATACGATGAAAACAGATCCATGCCATTGCAGAACTGGTATACGGACATCAGCGGATTCAACCAGAACCCCTATTGGCTGACGAACAGAGTTACCAGCAACGACAAGCGTTTCCGTACCTTAGCTTCCTTAAGCGCGAACTTGAAGATAAACGACTGGTTCAGCGTTCAGGCACGCGGTAATGTAGACTATATCAATGACAATTACGAGCAGAAAATGTATGCCGGGACAACGGCCGATGTAGCTCACCAGAACGGCCGTTATATCAAAATGAACCGTCAGGACTTCATGGTTTACGGTGATTTTATGGCCATGTTCAACAAAACATGGAACGACTGGAGTTTGAATGCAGCCATAGGCAGTAGTATCAATACCACCAAAGTCAACTCCTTAAGTCTCGACTCCGGTAAATCCGGCTTGTACAAGGCTAATGTGTTCACAGTTCCCAATATGAATCTCAGCGGTGCAGGCACTTCATACATAGATGAAACAGCCAACCAAAGACGTACCATCCAGTCTGTGTTCGCAACCGCACAGCTCGGTTGGAAAGAGAGTATCTATCTGGATGTAACCGCACGCAACGACTGGTCTTCCACACTTGCCAACACCAAAAGCGAAAACTCCGGCTTTTTCTATCCGTCGGTAGGTCTCTCATGGATTCTCAACAAAACTCTCAACCTGCCCGAATGGATAAGCTTCGGCAAGGTTCGTGCTTCCTGGGCACAAGTCGGCAACGACCTTCCCATCGGCATTACCAGCCCGGCGCAGACCATCACGGCAGGCGGCGTAGTGAAACCCATCGACTACTACTTTGCAGAAGATTTGAAACCGGAAATCAGCAACTCCATCGAAGTAGGTACTGAGTGGAAGTTCTTCAACAGCCGTCTGGATTTCGACTTCACATTCTACCGCACGGATACCAAAAACCAACTGATCCGCGTAAACACCACCGCCGAACAACGTCCTTACCGTTGGATAAACGCAGGTAAGATACGCAATACGGGTGTTGAAATCACCTTAGGCGCTACGCCGCTGATGAACGATAATTTCCGCTGGAAAACCCAGTTCAACTTTGCTACCAACAAGAACAAGATTGTATCCTTGGGCGGCACACCCAACTTCCAATACGCTTCGGGCAATGTAAGCATGCCCTATAAAATGATGGTTGTAGAAGGCGGTTCGCTGGGCGACATCTACGGCAACGTATTTGTACGCGATGCAAACGGTAAAATCCTGCTGGAACCGGCAACAGACAAAGACGGTAACCCCAACGCAAAAGCCGGTCTGCCTCAGGTTACAACCGACAAAGCCGCCAAGATAGGCAACTTCAATCCCGACTGGACCCTGGGCTGGAGCAATACCGTGACATACAAAGGTTTCTCGCTTTACTTCCTGATTGACGCACGCGTAGGCGGCGACGTAATTTCGCTGACACAAGCCGGACTGGACTATGCCGGTGTGAGCAAGGCAACCGGTGATGCCCGCGACGCAGGCTACTATATGCTGGAAGGACAAAAGATTAATGATGTACAGAAATTCTATCAAATGGTAGGCGACCGCGGCAACGGGACCACGGAATTCTACCGCTATGACGGAACAAACATCCGCTTGCGCGAAGTATCCTTGGGTTACTCCTTCCCGCAGCAAATGCTTGAAAAGACCGGATTCATCAAAGGAATAGACTTGTCACTGGTGGCACGCAACCTGTTCTTCATCTACAAAGATGCACCGTTCGATCCGGATGCCACAATGTCGGTAGGCAATGACAACCAGGGATTGGACACCTTCGGCATGCCTTCAACAAGAAACATAGGATTCAACATTAAATTTACTTTCTAAATACCCGAACGATATGAATAAGATAAAATATACAACCGCATTGCTCCTCGGCGGTCTCCTGAGTTTTTCATCCTGTACCGACAACTTTGCCGACTTCAACAGTACCGACGGAGCTTATACAGAAGAATTGCAGAAATACGATAACCAGACCAACCTCGTACCTTTCGCCACCATTCAAAAGGGTATCATCTACCAGACCGGAGTGGACGGTACGGACTGGCAATACCAGGTTATACAGAACTTAGTGGCGGACATGTTCTGCGGATACTTCCACGACATGAACGGTTCGTTCAATGCCAACAACTCCACCTATAATCTGAACAACGGCTGGACAAGCGCCATGTGGGTATACACCTACGGATACGTCATGCCTTCCATCGCCGATGCGGAAGCGCTGAATACAGAAAAGGAATGGCCTCTTTACCACGCCATTACCAAGATTCTGAAAGTAGCTACCCTTCATCGTGTGAGCGACTATTACGGCCCTATCCTTTACGACGGATTCGGAACAGCCGACAGAAGCCGCAGTCACAGGAAGAAGTCTACAAACGTTTCTTTGAAGACCTGGAAACAGCCGTGAACATACTGAAAGATTATAAAGGCGGCGTATCCTTTGAAAGCGCCGACTTCATGATGCCGGAAGGCAAACGCACTCCCGCACAATGGCTGAAATTCGCCAACTCTCTCCGCTTGCGTCTGGCCATGCGCGTATCTAACGTAGCTCCCGAACTTGCCGAAAAACAAGCCAAAGCAGCTTTGGATGCTGCCAACGGCGGCGTACTGGAAACAGCCAACGAAACGGTAGGCGAATACGGCATCCGTAACCCGCTGGGTGGTGTTGCCGGCTGGAGCGAAGTGTATATGAACGCAAGCTTGGAGTCTTTCCTGAAAGGCTACAACGATCCTCGCCTTAAATCCTACTTCAACCCGGCACAAGACGGCAGAGACAAAGACGGCAACATTAACAGAGAAGTTGCCGGAGTAAAACAACTCAGCAGCATTGAAGATGAATACAAAGGTGTCCGTCAAGGCACTGGCGTAGCCGATAACCGCTACTCCACACACTCGCAGACCACCGTTACAACCGCCAGTAAAATCATTGTCATGAGCGCGGCCGAAGTATGGTTCCTGCGCGCAGAAGCAGCCTTACGATATAACACCGGCGATGATGTGGAAAACTGTTATAAACAAGGTGTTACCGTATCCTTTGCACAATGGGATGCCAATGGCGTCAGCGATTATCTGGAAAGTGACGATAGACCGGCTGCCTACGTAGATGTATTCGATGCTAAGTTCAATGCGGACGCACCTTCAACGATCACTCCGAAATGGGACAATACAGCCGACAAGGAAGAAAAACTGGAGAGAATCATCACTCAGAAATGGCTGGCCCTCTATCCGGAAGGTTGTGAAGCATGGGCGGAACAACGCCGTACCGGTTATCCGCGACTCATCAAGGTTGCGGTGAACAACAGCGGCAATACCATCAGTACCGACGATATGATTCGCCGTGTATTCTTCAACCAAGATTACAAGACGGACAACAAGGCATTGTATGACGCTTTAGTCAGCAAGCTGGGCGGTGCAGACAACGGCGGCACACGTCTTTGGTGGGATACCGGACGGAATAACTTCTAAAAAATACAAAGGCATATTTTTTGATTAGTGATGTTTTCTCCGTATTAGTTATTACGGGAAAAGGTTGCAAGGAGCAAAGTCGGGGGGCTTTGCTCCTTCTTTTCATATATAAGAGACCGAAGCGGTTCTCCTTTTTCCATAAGGCATAAACAAACTGTCTTATAACAGCGCTCGGACAGCTGCAAGGAGTTGTCTGCCTAAAGACCGGGAGTTATTCGGATAAGTCCGCAGGTTTTGGGGTGTACCAGCGGCTGGTACGGCGTGTACCAACAAGTGGTACGGCAGCTACCAAAGGTTGGTACTCCATGTACCTTAGGTTGGTACGGCAAGTACCACTACTTGGTACAAGACATACCAAAGAGCAGTACAAACCTGGTACATATATCTTATTGATTATAAGCGCTATGATACTTATTTATATTCCTGTATCGGAAGCTCCCCCCTCAATGCTCCAAGCGCATTCAGCGCCAATGCTTCCATTTCATCCTCACCCGGATAAACATGAACCGGTGCAAGGAACGAAATGCGCTCCTTCAGACGGGAAATGATATAATCGGAATGTGCCATGCCGCCCGTCAGCAGAATGGCATCTATCTTACCGTACAACACAACGGAAGCCGCACCGATGCTTTTGGCTATCTGGTAAATCATGGCATCCAATACCAACCCGGCATGCTTGTCCCCTTCCTCTATCCGGCGGACAATGGCAGGCACATCGGTCGTGCCCAAATGGGCTGTCAGCCCGGCACGACCGGAGATACGCTTTTTAAGTTCGTCTTTTGTGTAGCGACCGGAACAGCAAAGATCTATCAACTGCCCGGCAGGAAGCGTACCGGCACGTTCCGGCGAGAATGGGCCTTCACCGTCGAGCGCATTATTTACGTCGACAGCCTTGCCATGATGATGGACGCCGACGGAGATGCCGCCACCCAAGTGGCAGACAATCAAATCCAGCTCTTCGTAGCGCGTATGATGCTCGGCGGCATAGCGACGGGCAATGGCGCGCTGGTTCAGCGCATGCCAGATAGTGATGCGGGGCATAAGGGGAGAACCGGTGATGCGGGCTATCTCGTCCAGCTCATCCACAACACCGGGGTCGGCAATGAATGCACGGCAACCCGGAAGCAGCGCGGCCAGTTCGGAAGCTATGAGGCATCCCAAATTGCAGGCATGGGTGCGCATGGCATGAAGAATATCATCCAGCATGGCGTCATTCACCTCATATACGCCGCCCGGTATGGGCTTTAGCAGTCCGCCGCGCCCCACTATGGCGTCAAACTCAAAAGGTATATTATTGGCTTCCAATTCTTTCAGTACCAGATTCTTGCGGAATTCAAACTGGTCGATGATATGAGAAAAGGAAGACAGTTCGTCTACCGTGTGACGGATGCTTCGTACCAAGCAGGGTACTTCGTTCTCGTATACGGCAATTTTTGTCGAAGTGGAACCGGGGTTGATGACGAGTAACTTCATCGATGTATTTATTATTTACGATTTACAATTTGATAGTTGCGAAATATCATTCGCAGTTTCCGAGCCGCAACTGGTGAGGCATGCCATAGCAATGCTGTAATACTTGGACAAGCCGGAATCGCTGCGCGAAGGTAGCACAACAGGGCATATAGGTCCTTGAAGCAACCCCGCCATATCGGCATGAGAGAAAAGGGAGACAGCCTTATAGAAAGCATTGCCCGATTCGATATTCGGGAAAATCAAGACATCGGCCTCACCGTTGATGGGAGATACAATGCCTTTGATATCGCCGCTCGTCTTTTCGCAGGAAGTCTTTACATCCAACGGGCCGTCGATGATGACGTTTCCGAACTCGCCTGCCTCGGCAAGTTCCACAATATTGACATAATCCAACGAATGAGGGAACTTGGCGCTCACCTTTTCCGTACAATGGATAAGTGCGATACGCGGCTGTTCGATACCGAAATGGCGGCAGGTATGGATGGCATACCAAATCATCTCTATGCGCTGCTGCAAGGTGGGCCGGGGAATGACTGCGGCATCCGAAAAGAACAGCAGCTTATCATAAGTGGGAATCTGCATGACAGCCAGATGTGTCAGAATCTTTCCTTTGGGCAGCAGTCCCTTTTCCTTGTCGAGAATGGCATGAAGCAGATTATCCGTATTGATAATACCCTTCATCAGAATATCCGCACCGCCCTCACGCACGATGCGTACCGCTTCGCGCGCCGCTTCATCCTTGTCTTCAATATGCAACGTCTGCACATATTCGGGATATTTCTTTAAAGTAGGATATTTCTCCAAGATGGCCGAATCGCCGATCATCAGAAATTCGGCAATGCCTTCGTCCAAAGCACGGGCTATGGCATATTCAGTATTGGGGTCATTGGCACAGACTACGGCAATGCGTTTCCTTTTATTTAAGGTCTTGAGATGAGAAGTTAATTGATCAAAGTTCCGAATAGGTTCCATAACGTTAGATTTTTAGCAAATATCTAAAAAAATGTCGAGAAAAAGAACGGTATACTTCATTTTATTTCTATGTTTTATATCATTTTGACAGGTTCGATACGGAGAGCACAGAGTTTCACGGAGTTTTCGGAACAAAAAAACATATTTCTTCATCACATTTTTCAGACAGAAGAACAAAAGAACATATTCCGCTTTGTCTTTTTGTTCTTTTTGATAAAAAAACATGCCATGTCGCAAGACTGAACATGCCGTGATTTGCCGGAATACCCCTTAAAGAAATAAAAAAAACTCCGTGAAACACTGTGCCCTCTGTGGTGAATTATGTACTTTTGTCACAAATACAGAGAGATATACAATATGAACAGCCTTATTTTTCCGCCATACGTGCACGAGGGCGACCGGGCGATAATCCTCTCCCCCTCCAGCAAGATTGACAAGTCCTTCCTGAAAGGAGCCAAAAAACAGCTGAAGTCATGGGGACTGGAGGTGATCATCGCCAAGCATGCAGGCAGTGCGCACGGCACTTACGCCGGAAGCATACAGCAACGGTTGAAAGACCTGCAGGAAGCCATGGACGACGAGAAAGCCAAAGTTATCCTTTGCAGTCGCGGCGGATACGGTGCTGTGCATCTGGTGGGGCAGCTCGACTTCACCCGGTTTCGCCAGCATCCCAAATGGCTTATCGGCTTCAGCGACATCACCGCCCTGCACAACGTGTTTCAGCAAAACGGCTTCGCTTCGCTGCACGCCCCCATGGCACGGCATCTCACCGTGGAGCCGGAAGATGATTTTTGCTGTCAGGCATTGAAAGACATCCTGTTCGGCAATAAACTGCAGGAAGAAACCTCGTTCAGCTATACCTGCCCGGCACACAAGCTCAACCGCAAAGGCGAGGGAACGGGCATCCTTCGGGGCGGAAACCTGGCGGTGCTTTACGGGCTGCGCGGCACGCCTTATGACATTCCGGCAGAAGGTACGGTACTCTTCATCGAAGACATAGGCGAGCGTCCCCATGCCGTGGAGCGTATGATGTACAATCTGAAACTGGGCGGCGTACTCGAAAAGCTGTCCGGACTGATTATCGGACAGTTTACCGAATACGAAGAGAACATGTCTTTAGGCAAAGAGCTGTACGGCGCATTGGCCGACTTGGTAAAAGAATACGATTATCCTATATGCTTCGGATTTCCGGTGGGACACGTTACGATGAACGTACCGATGATTAACGGTGCGCAGGTCACGCTGGAAGTTGGAAAAAAAGAAGTGAAACTAACATTTAACACCCACAAAGAATGAAACGGAATTATACAATTATCCCACTGTCACTGCTGTTGCTCATAGCGATGGTAGCGTGCAGCAATAAAAGCAAAGGCAATACCGACAGTGAGGGAAAACAACCCAAAAGCACGGTCAGCGTACCCCAATTCGATGCAGACAGCGCTTACCGGTATGTCAAGGAGCAAGTAGACTTCGGTCCCCGCGTACCCAATACTGCTGCACACAAAGCCTGTGGAGAATATCTTGCAAAGAAGCTGGAACAATTCGGCGCCACGGTATACAACCAGCAAGTGGATTTAACCGCCTATGACGGTACCCTCCTAAAAGCCCGCAACATCATCGGCAGCTACAAGCCCGAAACGAAGAAACGCATCGTGCTGCTCTCGCATTGGGACAGCCGTCCATGGGCAGATGCCGACTCTGACGAGAAAAACCGTCACACACCCATTCTCGGCGCCAACGACGGTGCGAGTGGGGTAGGCGTATTGCTCGAAATAGCCCGCCAACTGCACAAACAGCTACCCGAACTGGGCATCGACATCGTACTGGTAGATGCCGAAGACTACGGCCCTCACCAATCCTATACAGGCAACCATAAGGAAGAGTATTGGGCGCTCGGTTCGCAGTACTGGGCACAGAATCCCCATGTCCAAGGATACAATGCGCGTTTTGGCATCCTTCTTGATATGGTAGGCGCCAAAGACGCCACTTTCTTCTACGAAGGATACTCCGAAGAGTTTGCCAAAGGCATCAACCGGAAAGTATGGAATGCGGCCAATAACCTGGGCTACGGACGTTATTTCGTAAAAGAAAAAGGGAATATCGTAACCGACGACCACCTTTTTGTGTTCCGGAACGCACGCATCCCTACCATCGATATCATTCAATACAGCGAGGAAACCGGATTCTACGAAAACTGGCATACCCTGAAAGATGATATGGACGGCATCGACCGCAACACTCTGAAGGCGGTAGGCCAGACGGTCATGGAAGTTATCTACAATGAAAAATAAATACTAAAGATAAAATTATTATGAGTATCAACGAAGTACAAGATGAAGTAATCGCCGAGTTCAATGATTTCGACGACTGGATGGACCGCTATCAGCTCCTCATCGATTTAGGAAATGAACAGGAACCGCTTGATGACAAATACAAAACAGAACAGAATCTGATTGAAGGCTGTCAAAGCCGTGTATGGCTGCAGGCGGACGAGGAAAACGGCCGAATCGTTTTCCAAGCCGAAAGCGATGCTTTAATTGTAAAAGGCATTATCTCGCTGCTTATCAAAGTGCTGTCCGGACATACCCCGGACGAGATTCTGAATGCGGACCTCTACTTTATAGACAAGATAGGATTAAAGGAGCATCTTTCTCCCACACGCAGTAACGGATTGCTCTCGATGGTGAAACAGATGCGGATGTATGCGCTGGCATTCAAGGCAAAAAGCGCTAATGATTAAGCAGACTGTTGCTATTTCGAGGGTGTGTCAAAACTAACATTCGCTTGCTATTTGTTTCTTTTTAGGCACGGATTACACGGAAAACACAGATTTTCTTTGTTTTTTTTCCGTGAAATCCGCGAAATCCGTGCCTAAAAGAAATCATCAAATGTATTTTGACACACTCTCATATATATACCATCGGTTTACTTTTCTTCTCCCTCCACATACTCCAGTATATCTCCCGGCTGGCAATCCAATACCTTGCAAATAGCTTCCAATGTGGAGAAACGGACAGCCTTTGCCTTACCGGTCTTCAGAATAGAAAGATTCGCCGGCGTAATGTCAATCTTCTCCGCCAGTTCTCCCAAAGATATTTTTCTTCGGGCCATCATAATGTCAAGGTTTACTATAATCATTTTCTTTTTCCCAATATTCGGTTAAATAGTCAAGTCCTGTTCTTCTTTCATCTTCAATCCTATTGCGAATACCTCGGCCACAATCAATGTAGAAATACCTAATACCAAAGTGGTTGTATTCACCGTATCCGAAAGATGCAACTCGTAACCATGAACGGAAAAAACATTGCCTACACTCCTAAAAGTAAGATATGCCGGAAGAAGCGCCGTACAGAAACTGATAATCAATGCCGCCCCTAACAGGCGCAAGCGGTGGACGTTCTTCCAGTTGAAGATATCGGACTTGTTTATAGAAATGACCAAGCGGACAAACAGCACAATACTCCAGACACATATAACTATATGGAGAAAATTCAACAAAGTAAAAGCAGCCTGCTCCAAAGTTGTGGACTCCGTATCGACACTGACCATCATCGAGTTGAAAGAGACCGGTACATATTCACCGCTCCTTTCATTATAAACGGAATCTTGGAAAAGACCGTTATCGCCCAAACCGGAAAGGTGCTCCGGCAGCAGGCTGATGTACTTCATGTTCATCAGTTTTTTCTGGCTTGCCTCGGAAGCATTGCCGTCAATCCCGGCTTCCACACCGGCTTTCACCCCTACGATAAAATAGTAGCCGGTCTCAAAAACCGAATAGCTCAACACGAGCACTACAATCACACAAAGAATATTCAGTCGTCTTTTCATATTTTAAAAGTTGTATCAGTTGCCGGTAACCGATAAGAATTCATTACTTTACAAGAGACAGCAAACAACACTGCCGCTACTGCCAAACAGCACCAATAGGCCGGTTCTCCAAGCAAATCGGATGTATATTTCACATCGGGATAATGCAAACTGAGGAATACCGACAGGCTGTTGTTCAGAATATGTATTAAAATTCCAGGAACCAGACTGCCCGTTTTATAATAGAGCCAGGCAAACAAGCCTCCCGATAATATAGCACCTGCCACCTGTGCCGGATTAATATGGAAAATTCCGAAAACAAGGGCGGAAAGGATAATAGCCTTCACCGGACTGTACCTTTGCAGCAATACTTTCGTAATCGCCCCCCGAAACAACATCTCTTCCAAGACAGGCCCTAACACCGAGATACAGATTATGCCCAGCCAACCCGATTGCAACACATCGAATGTAGCTCCCATCCAATCAGGTAGGAAAGACAGTCTGGACATCACAAAGTCTATCAGGAAAATAGTAGAAAGGCCTATGATGATACTCCATCCCAAATAAGCAACCGACACCGGAGACCATATCCGCCCGTCATCTTTCAAATAGCCTTTCTTCCACAAATAGCCACCCATACCGACAAATCCCAGCAACATACTCGGAGCCAAAGCTATAACGCTTGCAGCATCTATCGTACCACTGACTGCATACGAATAAAGCATGGCAAAAGGCATCACCAACAATGCAGCCAAAATCTGCATTACAAAATAAATCAAAACCAGTTTTATTGCTGTTTTCATCGTTCCTTCTTTTTTAAGAGCGTGTAAAGATACACATTTTCCTGCAAACCCGTCAAGCCGCAGCAGCAACTCCCATTAACAACATCATCACCATAGAAAGTGACAGTACCAACAATGTAATACTCATAAATGCTCTCTTCATAACCGTAGACTTTTTATAATCAGCACTTATTCTTATCTACCTATTCTGTTTCTCAATAAGAATTTATCGTTTTTCGATATGCAAATAAAAGAGCTTTTTCTGAAAAGACAAAGAGAAACAGCATGTTTTTATCGAAAAACAATAAAAAAGATATGTTTTTCAATAAATATACAAGAAAGAGCTCAATAATGAAAACCTGAAAAGCAGTGTTATGAAAGAATCGCAGTGATTTCAGCCTCGTCCTTATGGAGCTGCGCTATCAGTTCGTCTATGGAATCGAACTTCAGTTCCGGACGAGTGCGACAAACGAAGGACAACCGCATGGGTTGATTGTAAATATCAGCATCAAAATTAAAGATATGCACCTCAATGCTACGGTCTATGCCATTATTCAATGTCGGGCGGTAGCCGATACTCAACATCCCCGCATGCTTTTCCCCGCCAAGGAAAACATAAACGGCATATACCCCGTCAGCCGGAACCAGTTTTTCACAATCGCCAATGCGCAGATTAGCAGTTGGAAAACCTATCTTACGCCCAACGCGGTAACCGTTCACAACCGTACCGTCCAAAAAAAATTGATAACCCAAACAGTTTGCCGCCTCCGAAACGTTTCCTTGCAGCAAAAGGCGGCGGATAGCTGAAGAACTGACCGTCATTGCATCGGTGTAATAAGCCTGCGCCAATAGCACTTCTATTCCCAACTCCTGTCCATAACGCACATAATCCTCAAATCCTTCACTCCGATTATGTCCGAAACGGTGGTCGTAACCTATCATTAAAACCTGCACCCGGTAATCTTGCTTTAATATAGCCATAAATTGTTTGGCCGACAGGCACGCCAAATCAAGTGTAAAGTCGAGCATGATGCAATAATCTATCCCGGTACCGGCAAGCAGAGACACTTTCTCATCGCAAGTGGTAAGCAGCTCAGGACGAAAATCGGGTTGCATCACTTTGCGGGGATGAACCGGAAAAGTAATTACCGATGAAGCAAGCCCACGTTCAGCCGCAACTTTACACACCTGTTCTATCAGGAACCGATGTCCCCGATGCACTCCGTCAAAAAAGCCGATAGTGGCTACATTGGGCAGGAGTTTACTACCAGATGTTCCGGTACATAATTGCATATTCACCTCATGCGGTTTGGTTCATTTAAATAAATGGCTCCAGTCTTCACCGGCTTTCGGAACATAAGTGGAAATACCTAATGACCGGGCAGTCATACAATTGGCTTCCGAATCGTCGATAAAGAAAGTTTCTTTCGGATCCAGACCCGCATCATCCAGCACTTTGCGGAAGATTTCTTCATCGGGCTTCGCCATCTTCATTTCATAAGAAAGAAAAATATGTTCGAAATAATCTTCTACGCGGAATGTCTTATAAGGAAAAGCATGTTCGCAGGACCATTTCCAATGGATTTCGTTGGTATTGCTCAACAGATATACCACATAGTCCTTACGCAGGGCCAGCAATAAATCCAGTTTATAGGTCGGTATGCTCACCAAAAAGCTGTTCCATGCAGCATCAATCCGGGCATCGTCAACGTCTTTTCCTATCTTTTCCCGTATCACATTCCGAAAATCGGCACTGGAAATAAGGCCTTTCTCATATTGCTGGAAAAAATCCTGCTGGTGATATAGGTCGAGGGTGTGTTCTACATCCGGCAACCCCAATTCTCTAAAGTTCTCCAAACAACGTTGGCGGTCTAAATCAATCAGCACACCGCCAAAGTCTACTATAAGGTTTTTAATTCCTTTTCTTTTCATTATCTCATTTTTGCATTAGACGTCGGACAAGGCGAATACCTTCGCCCACCCATAATACCAAAGAAGTAGAAGCAATGATTATCATCCATGTCGTAAAATCAAGCGGCTCCGTACGGAATACAGCCCCACCGAACTGTACGATGACAAACTGACCGCCCAGAATGGCAAGTACCACCAACTCCATGCCGTAAGATTTGGATATTCCCTTAAAAGCGGAGTCCGATGTTCCAAACACTCTCGCATTGAACAGGTTCCAGAATTGCAGCATAACGAAGAAAGTGAAGAAGATTGTAAGGCGTTGTACCGTCATACCGCCTTCTTCATTGTTAAACCGGAACAACATGCCCATAAGCAATGCCAGGAAAACCACTCCCATGCCAAGTATATAATTCCGCATGGATTTGGTTATAATGAAATCCGTACTTTTGCGGGGGTTCTCTTTCATAACACTCTCACTGGGCGGGATAGACGCCAAGGCCAAAGCGGCAAAGGTATCCATAATCAGATTCACCCACAGCATCTGCGTTACGGTCAACGGCAATTCAGTACCCACCAGCGAACCCAACAGCACAATGAACAGTGCCACGAAGTTAATCGTCAACTGGAATACGATGAAGCGCTGGATATTCTTATACAATGAACGCCCCCACATCACAGCCGTACCGATACTGTTGAAAGAGTCGTCCAACAGCGTGATGTCACTTGCTTCTTTCGCCACAGATGTTCCCGTTCCCATAGACAACCCCACCTGTGCATGGTTCAAGGCCGGAGCATCATTGGTTCCGTCACCCGTCACAGCTACCACCGCGCCTTTCTGTTGCAGTAGCTGAACAAGACGTTGCTTATCGGTAGGACGGGCACGCGACATAATCTTCAAGTCCAGCACCCGGTCGAGCGCCTCTTCGTCCGTCAGTTCGGCAAAGGCAGCACCCGTGATACGGTTACGTTCCGTATCTTCCGGTTTCCATAAACCTATCTGCCGCGCAATTTCGGTTGCCGTACCCGGCGTATCTCCCGTTACTATCTTTACGCCAATGCCTGCCGACTGACATTTTGCAACTGCCGCAGGCACATCCGGACGTATAGGGTCACTGATGGCCACAACACCGAGGAAAGACAAATCGTTTTCTGCAACCAATGCCACACAGTCGGCCGGTTCCGTATCGTCTACTATCTTATAGGCAAAACCAAGCGTACGCATCGCCATGTTCTGATAGTTCAGCAACTGAGCCTCTACCGTAGAACGATATTCTACCGCATCCACCCGCTTGCCGTCCAGAAGCACGTCCTTACATTTGCCCAATACAATTTCGGGAGCACCCTTTACATAAAGTATTTTCTTCCCAATCAGAGGAGAGTGTACCAATGTTGCCATAAACTTCCGTTCGGTAGAGAAAGTCAACTGGTCAAGCACCTTCACGGCCTCTCTCAACTCCAGATAATTACGCTGCTGGCTATTGAGCCACAACAATAAAGCTACCTCCGTAGGATTACCCACGCCTTTGGGCTTCTCTTCCGGAGTCGTTTCCTCCAGAAAAGCTGTAGAATTGGCACTGATACCTTCCATTACCAATTTACTCAAATCATCTTCTCCTATTTCCTTTCCGCCCTTCAATCCGTAGAAATTCGGTTCATACACCTGCATCAGGTTTTGTGTCAGCGTACCCGTCTTGTCCGTACAGATAACGGTAATCGCACCCATTGTTTCGCAGGCGTGCATCTTCCGCACCAGATTATTGGTGGAAAGCATGCGGCGCATATTCAGTGCCAGACTGAGCGTCACACTCATAGGCAGGCCTTCGGGAACGGCAACGACAATCAAGGTTACTGCCATCATAAAGTACTGCAAAGTAGCTTTCAAAGCAGGTAGCCATTGTTCAAAAGTATGGAATGAGGCAAAATCATAAACCAGGACAACATCCTTTATAAAGAAGATAGCGAATGCAAGACCAGCTACCGAAAAGCCGATTTTCCCTATGAGGTTGGCAAGTTTTGTAAGCTGGATATTCAACGGAGTAGGCTCGGTACTTTGTTCGGTACTCTGGCGGGCAACTTTTCCGATCTCCGTGGCGTCACCCACAAACTCTACACGCATAACTCCGTGTCCGTCGACCACTGTTGTACCGCGCATCACACGATTGGAAGCATAAGTGGCTTCTTCATCAAAATCCGCCTCTACAGTAGTTTTGGTTACAACAGGCTCACCCGTAAGATTAGATTCATTTATCTGTAAAGAAACGGCTTCCAGCAATTCACCGTCTGCGGGAATTTCCTCACCGGTTTCCAATATAACAATATCTCCTACTACCACATCCTTACGGGGAACCTCCTGTACATGTCCGTTACGAATCACCTTTATCAAAGTTTCCTCGTTCACTGCGTTCAGTAAATCAAACTTTTTATTGGCGTCGTATTCAAAAAAGAAGCCAATGCCCGTAGCCAGTAAAATAGCAGCTATGATACCGATTGTTTCGGCATATTCGTTCTCCACTATGGAAATAATCAAAGAGAAGAAAGCGGCCACCAGCAATACTCTTACTACGGGGTCTTCAAACTTTTCCAGATAAAGTTTCCACAAAGACGGGCGCTTCGGAGGCGTCAACAGGTTTACACCATGCTCGGTACGGCTCTTCCGTACTTCATCGTCAGTAAGTCCGACGTGATACAAATCATCCTTTGTTGCAGTCATGCAATTCGTTAGGTTTAAATTGAATTGCAAAAATACAACAATAATTTGTATAGAGAATGTTATTAAATCTTTTTATAGGTTTTACAAATCCGGCCTTTTTCCTTTCTATGAACATCTGCCAGCCACTTCCATAGAAACTTACTTCAAGAACCTACTAACAAAAACATCTTTTTCTGCCCGAACGGAAAACAAAAAGGGAAATTCAATTGTTCTTAAAGAAGAAATTTAAATACAAGACAATTATGGAAAAGTACATCTGCACTATTTGCGAATATGTTTATGACCCGGAATTAGGAGATCCGGAAAACGGAATAGAACCGGGAACATCCTTTGAGGACCTCCCTGCCGATTGGGTTTGCCCCCTGTGCGGAGTAGGCAAAGATGAATTTGAGAAAGCGTCCTAAGACGCTTTCTTTTCTTTTATATCGCTGCTGGCTTCTACTACATTGACAACGTAATCGCCCAACTTTTCACATTCGGCAATAATATCCATATAGTAGACTCCCATCTGGTAATCATACTCCTTGTTATTGACATCAAGGATATTCTGATTCTTCAACTGGTTGCGGTAATTGTTGATTTCATTCTCGATATTAAACGACTTGTTCACATCAATGCCTTGATGATCCGAACGTTCCACCACCACAATCATCTGCCCGAGAGCATCATCGGTCAGCTTCATCATGAAATGGATATGCTCATATTGCTTTTCTGTGAACTCCTGATTGGTCTGACGCTTGCGATTGATGGTACGTGCCAGATTATAACAACTGTCACCGATACTTTCTATCTCCGTCACTTCGCGCAGCATGGCCCGGATTTGCAGCTTACTTTCAGAACTTAACCGTCCTTCCGACACCTGATTCAGATAATTGGCAATCTCCAGTTCCATGCTGTCGCTGATATTTTCGTACTTTTCTATCCGACTGAACAGCTTATTGAAATCGTCATCTTTCTCGGTATGCAACAGGTCGCGTACCATACCGAACATACGATGCGTACGTTCGGCAAACAGATGAATCTCCTTGCTTGCCTGCAGAATGGAAAGCTCCGCCGTAGAAAGCATACCGCCCGTAATAAAGCGCAGACGGTATTCCTCGTCCTGTTCCTTCTGCGGAATAATGGCGCAGACCGTACGCTCTATAAACTTCACGAACCATATCAATATCAACACATTGCAGATATTGAAACAAGTATGGAAGGCCGACAGCTTAAAGGAAACGGCAACGGCAGGATCTTTGGTTCCCATTATATTTTCCACAAACCATGATACTCCCTGCGTAAAAGGAACAAACAGGCATAACACCCATATAACGCCGAACACATTGAATACCAGATGCGCCAATGCAGCCCTCCTGGCCTGCGTATTACCGGTAAGCGCCGCAAGATTGGCTGTTATGGTTGTTCCTATATTCTCACCCAGAACAAGTGCCGCTCCCAGTTCGAAGCTAATCCAGCCATTCGCACACATGATAAGCGTAATCGCCATCGTTGCAGCAGAGGCCTGCACAATCATGGTCAGTACCGTTCCTATAAGCACAAAAAGCAGTACGGATATATACCCCATATCGGTATAATCCTGCACAAAAGCCAGCATTTCCGGATTCTGGCTCAAATCGGGTGCATTGTTCTTCAAATAAGAAAGCCCCATAAACAGGAAAGAGAAACCGAAAATAAATTCACCGATGGATTTGCGATTACTTTTTTGAGAGAAGAGGAGAGGAATGCCAAAGGCTAAGAGAGGAAGGGCAAAAGCAGCTATGTCGACTTTAAAACCTAATGCTGAAATAATCCAGGCAGTAACAGTAGTACCGATATTGGCCCCCATAATAACACCTATAGATTGTGACAGGGTCAGCAACCCGGCGTTGACAAAACTCACTACCATAACCGTAGTTGCAGAAGAGGACTGGATAAGCGCTGTTATAAGCACACCTGTCAGAACGCCGGTCACCCGGTTGGTCGTCATAGCGGTTAAAATCTTCCGCAAGCGGTCGCCGGCGAATTTTTGAAGTCCCTCACTCATAATTTTCATTCCGTAGAGGAACAATGCCAATGAGCCAAGCAGCTTTAAAAAATCATAAAAAGAATATTCCATCTTTAATTAGTTAAAGTGTTTCATTGTACCATTTGTTATAATGTCCTATATTTAGCGTATTAATAATCTCAAAAAAAGACACCATGAAACATATGTTACAAATTTGTTGCAAAAATAATAATATTTATAAAGAATTCCCTATAGGGAGCTCACTTTTGGATATTTATTACGGTTTTAATCTTAATTTCCCCTATCAAGTGGTCAGCGCCAAAGTAAATAACCGTTCCGAAGGGCTGAATTTCCGGGTATATAATAATAAAGATGTGGAATTTCTGGATGTACGGGATTCCTCCGGCATGCGTACGTATGTCCGCTCACTTTGTTTTATCCTATATAAGGCTGTCAGCGAATTGTTCCCGGAAGGGAAGCTGTTTGTAGAGCATCCCGTATCCAAGGGCTATTTCTGCAATCTCCGCATCGGACGTCCTATTGAGCTGGAAGACGTGTCGGCAATCAAGAAGCGGATGCAGGAAATCATAGCCGAGGACATCCCTTTCCGCCGTACCGAATGCCATACCACCGAAGCCGTACGGGTATTCAGCGAACGGGGAATGAACGATAAGGTAAAGCTGTTGGAAACCTCCGGCTCTATATACACCTATTATTATACATTGGGAGATACGGTAGATTACTATTATGGTAACCTGTTGCCCAGCACAGGTTTTATCAAGCTGTTCGACATCGTAAAATATTATGACGGTCTGCTGCTGCGTATCCCCAACAAAGAAAACCCGACCGTACTGGAAGAAGTGGTAAAACAGGAAAAGATGCTTGATGTATTCAAGGAACATCTGCATTGGAACTACATCATGGGACTAAGCAATGTAGGCGACTTCAATCTGGCATGCGAAGCCGGACATGCAACCGACCTCATTAACGTAGCAGAAGCCCTTCAGGAGAAAAAGATTGCTCAGATTGCCGATGAAATCTATCACCGGGGAGAAAACGGCGACCGCGTAAAGCTCGTATTGATCTCCGGCCCTTCTTCGTCCGGAA
>ENA-UERW01001027-UERW01001027.1-human-gut-metagenome-genome-assembly--contig:-NODE-1027-length-20759-cov-6.394981_pt1 | contig 20759 bp, 16 predicted proteins | sample MGYA00242994_ERZ507995 | MGnify/ENA primary metagenome ERZ507995 (study PRJEB26167, sample SAMN06115492) | human gut metagenome | host: Homo sapiens | place: China:Chongqing | collected 2015-04-26...
GTCCTAAGAGACCTAGAGGAAGGCCGAAAAAGACAGAAACCGACTAGCATATAGTACAAATAATTGAGAAACCTTTATTCAACTTCATTCAAAAATATTTTTATTTGCCCGTTAAGTAGACGCGACGAGTCTTGATCACCTCAATAGCGTCTGCTCCGTTTAAATTCTGTGCCTTTCTGAGATACTCGGCACTCATTCTCTTTTCTAAGGCTTCAAAAGCTTTGACCTGATCTTCAGGCGCATCTTTCTGCAGTACACAATCGTTGAGGATGGCATATGCTGTGACGGGATCCCCGCCCAGCCAATTCGGAGTGGCTAACTTCATAGCATAGCTGCAGACATTTGCTTTATTGCCCTTCTGCACGGCTGCTAGAGCCAAGGCTCCGCCGATATCGAAGTTTTTGCGGACACCGATGCCATTCCAATATTTCTCAGCGTTTTCTTCCAGCTCTTCCGGTTTAGCCCGAGCGATGTACATGTCAAGATACTTCTGAGCGTCCTCATGGTTTTTAACCGCACGAGGTCCGGACAACTCTAATCCGACTAACGTCAGTAAATCTTCATTAGAAGCGATAGGAGCGGCCTTTTTCATCCAGTAAACAGCTTTGGCCGGATTTTTGGGAACGCCGTCTGCACCGTAAAGATAGATTCTTCCTGTCTGAAGTTCTGCTGCAGTGAGGCCCATTTCAGCGGCCTTCTCAAAGCACTTGAGTGCTTCGGGCACTTCCTTTGCATTCCAATAGAGTTCACCGAGGTAGTAAGTTCCGTTAACACTGCCCTTGTCTGCTGCGGCTTTTGCCCAGTATCTGGCCTTTTCAGGATTCTTTGTCAGCCGCAAGCCGTGTCCGAAGGAATAGCTGATTGTATAAAGCTCCTGAGGAGAAGCGTTTAGCAAGATGGAATCAATATATTCCTGCCCTGTCTGTTTGGACTGTTCGTTATCAGCTTGAGAAAGCAGTCGTTCTCCGGTCATCACTCTGGAAAGCGCATGACCGTTTTCTGCAGCTTTGCGAATCCAGTCATATCCTAAGTTTTCGTCTTTTTCGACGCCTCTGCCTTCAAGATAAGAAATACCTAAAGCGGCTTGTGCCGGCGCATAGTCAAGAGAAGCGGCTTTTTGAATTAGTTCTAAGGCTTTTTCCTGTGACTGTTCAACCCCTGTTCCTTTCCTGTAAAGAGCGGATAAACGCATCATGGCTTTCGGGCTGCCGAGATCTGCTGCCTGTCCATAAAGAACGGCGGCTTTAGACAGATCAACGGGAACCCCTTCTCCGTACAGCTGGATTTCGGCCTGTTCGATCAATTCATTGATCTTCTTTTTTCTTGCCTGAATTTGCTCCTCAGACTCTTTTGTTTCTAAGACTGTTGCTGCTGGTTTGACTTCTATTTCGCTGTTTGCTTCCTGAGTCGGCTCTGAGGCCGCAGCTTCGTTTTTGTCTTCCGTTTGAACAGCCGGTTCTTCTTTCACGGTATCCGCGGATTGAGCGGCCGCAAAACCGCCGGAAGCGATGCACATTCCATAAACTAAAGAACACACAAGTCGGTAAACCATTATCGTTGTCTCCTATTTGTGCCGTCATTTTTGCAGAATTTCTCAGTGAGTAACAAAATTATTTTTTCATTCGCTGGAATTGAGGTGAAATTTCTTTCGAAGTCACCGGTTGATCCCAAGAACCCCAGAGTATCCCGAGATTTCGTTCGTCTTTTTGTTTTTGCAAACTAATTTTTTCGGCGAATTTTCGTACTGAAAATTGTCTTTTTTAGGTCCACGAATAACCCCGCAATTTAAATAAGGATCTACGAAATATTTGGATGAAGTAATGCATTCGGAAGATGACATTGTTAGTGGATATTCCTCGTATAACTTCTTTTGGCTATTGAAAAATAGAAAACGTTAGACAGGGGGAATATAAAAAATAAAAAACAAAGAAACAGCTGAAGGGGAAATCCTCTCTTTCTACGAGTTTTGTCACCCATTTTCTCTAAGTAAAATTACCATTAATTGTCAGATTTCCCATTTTGGTAAATTTAAAAAATTAGTAAGTAGATACACGGGCATACGTGATTCTTTTTACTCGATTTTCCTAACTATTATCCCTATTGTGTTATAGGGGTAACATTAATGTCATAAAAAGATAATTTATTTGAGAAGGCCTTATATGAAAAACGCACGCTGGGTAAGGCTCGCAGATGATCTGACTCGTGGTATCACCAACGGTGATTATCCCCTCGATTCGTATTTACCAACCGAGATGGAGCTCTGTGAGAAATATAACGTTAGTAGGTATACCGTCCGACTCGCACTTGCAGACCTCACACGTATGGGGCTGATTAAACGGTGGCCAAGATTGGGTTCTAAAGTCGTGTCCGTGGGATTCGACGAGACCTATGCCCATACCTACACCTCATTTGCGGATATCGACGGTTTGTCCTCTACACATAAAAGAGTTGTTCAGGGAACTCAGGAATGTGTTGTTGACCACGTTCTTGCCAAGAGATTGGAATGCGAGAGGTACCTGCGCTTCCTGCGTTTTTCTAATGTCCGAACCAATCCGACAGACAACGGAAAGCCTGTTGTTTGGACGGCCGTTTATGTGAACGCCGCATACTCCCGTCTGCCGGATTTGGCTCGGTTAAATCCTTTAGTCCTTCTTTCAACACTGATCGGGAAAGAATACGGGGAAAAGTGTCTTGAAGTCGTCCAGAAGATTTCCGCCGTTCCCCTTCCTGCAGAAGCCGCAATGTATCTGGATGCTCAGGTCGGCTCACCTTCTCTCCGTATTCTCCGCCACTACATGGGTATTAAGCGGAACATCCTCGAAATTTCGGAGTCTTACCATCCGGGAGACCGCTACGCATTGACAATGAATATGCGAGCTAACCGCTGAAAAGTTAATTGATAGAATGCAATATGTAAAGCATTCGACTCACGAATAAAGAGGATCCGAGCTGCCTTACAGGCAGCTCTTCTTATATAGGCTGTTAGGAAAGTGGCAGAAATTTCTTGGAAACGAAAACCCGGACAAAAAATGGCACCTCTGGCCGAACGCCTAAAAAAATTAGGTTTGGTCAGCGATTGGGATTTTGTCCTTCATTTGCCTCTTCGATATGAAGATGAGACTTCTATTACGCCTATCGAGGAGCTTGAGGTCGGTGTCGATGCGCAGGTAGAAGGCGTTGTCACTAACAACAGCGACAATCGGTTCGGAAATTTTGAGGCTTGGATCGATGACGAAACCGATATGCTCAAGGCTCGGTTTATTCACTACTACCCTTCTATTCGTGAATTGCTGAAAGTCGGAAAACGCGTCCGACTCTACGGAAACCCGCGCGCCGCCTTCGGCGGCGGCCTTGAAATGATCCATCCGAAGGTTCGCGCACCGAAAGCCGAAGGCGATCTGCCCAAAACATTGACACCTGTATACCCTGCCGGTGAAGGTGTCACTCAGCTTTGGCTCAGAAAGCGCATTGACCGTGCTTTAATGGACGTGGATATCTCCGACCTCTTGACCGAAGAAGAGCGGCAGGAACTGCACCTTCCTGGACTTGCTGAGGCGATTAATTCTTTGCACCACCCGAAAGCCGGGGCTCCGATCGGCCCTTTGCAGAATCGAACGGATCCGGCTTGGCAGCGTCTGAAATTCGATGAGCTTTTGGCTCAGCAGATTTCCCTTAAAAAATCTCGTGAAATGCGGGATATGAACAAGGGCCCGGTGATGCCGCTGCGTAAAGGCGATAACAGTTCTCTGACGGCAAAGTTTTTCCATTCTCTGCCCTTCAAACTGACGAAGGCTCAAATCCGTGTCTGGAAAGATATTTACGAGTCGCTTGGAAGCGAACGTCCCATGAATCGATTGGTTCAGGGCGATGTCGGCAGCGGCAAAACCGTTATCGCAGCCCTTGCCGCATGTCAGGCGATCGACGCCGGCTATCAGGCCGCTCTTATGGCGCCGACGGAAATTTTAGCCGAGCAGCACTTCAAAAAGATTATTTCCTGGCTGGAGCCTTTTGGCGTCCGTGTGGTTTGGCTCTCGGGCAAACAAAAAGCCAAAGAAAAGCGAGAGGCTCTTGCGGCAATCGAAGACGGTGCCGAACTGGTGGTTGGAACTCACGCAATTATTCAGCCGGACGTCAAATTCAAAGCATTAGGGCTTGCCATCGTAGATGAACAGCACCGTTTTGGCGTGGACCAGCGCCTGGCAATACGTGCTCAGCAAAACGGCATGATGCCGCACCTACTGATGCTGTCGGCAACACCGATTCCTCGAACCCTGGCCATGAGCTACCTGGCGGATATTGACGTATCCGTTATTGATGAACTGCCTCCCGGAAGGCAGGAAATTTCGACGAAATTGGTATCCATGAGCCGCAAAGGCGATTTAGTCGAATGGATCGGCAAGTCTTTATCAGCCGGTCTGCAGGCTTATTGGGTCTGTCCGCTCATCGAAGAAAGCGAAAAAGTTGACCTTACCGCAGCCACTGAGACATGTGAAGAAATCAAACAAATTCTCCCTCAGTTCAAGATTGAGCTTCTGCACGGCAAGATGACGCCGGAAGACAAGAACGCTGTCATGGAGCGGTTTGTTAAAGGAGAAACGAAGCTTTTAGTGTCTACAACTGTGATTGAAGTGGGTGTCGATGTTCCGAACGCTTCGATTATGGTTATAGAACACGCTGAACGTTTCGGGCTCGCCCAGCTCCATCAGCTCAGAGGACGCGTCGGCCGAGGATCGATCAAGAGTTATTGCTTTGCGATTTTCGGCGACCAGCTTTCAAAGATCGGCAAAGAACGTCTCCAGGTATTCAATGACACAACAGACGGCTTTGAAATTTCCAGAAGAGACTTGGAGTTGAGAGGCCCGGGTGAGTTTTTAGGCGCTCGTCAGAGCGGAGCTGCCCTTCTGCGTTTTGCAGATTTTGAAACCGACGGCTTCTTAGTCGAGAAAGCCATGGCGATGGCAGATAAATGGATTCGTGAAAAAGATCCGCGGGCAGAAAAGCATGCTGCTCGCTGGTATCAGTCTAAAGAAAAGTATTTAGAAGCCTAAAAAGCAGAGGCCTTCTTCGAAGGCCTCGTTCCAATAATTATTTGTTCGAAGCTTCTACGCTTTCATGGAAAGCGTCGCCGAGTTCGACGGCACGCTTCTTGCAGGCGTCCATCGCATCCTGCATCATTTCCATAAAGTGACGGTCATTCATGACTTTGAGCGCTTCATAAGTTGTGCCGCCCTTGCTCGTTACCTTTTCACGAAGGACAGACGGCGACTCACCGCTGCGCTTTGCCAGTTCGGCTGAACCGAGAACCGTTGCGATGGCCATTCTCTTGGCCTGGACATCGTTAAAGCCATAACGAAGTCCGGCTTCGGTTAGGGCTTCAATAAATCTGAAGACATAAGCGGGACCGGAACCGCTGATTGCTGTTACGCCGTCCAGCTCTTCTTCTTTCGTACACCAAATCAAATCGCCGCAGGCTGCAAAAACTTTGACAATAAAGCGATGGTCGGGATCTGCTTCGGGTGTGGAATAAAGTCCGCAGACGCCGAGGCCGATTTTCATGGGTGTATTCGGCATAGTACGGCAAATGCAGTTATGGCCGATCATGGCCTCCAGGTCTTTAACTCGAACGCCGGCAGCAATAGAAATGACCAATGCATCTTCAATCCATTCTTTGGAAGCGTTGATTGCGTCCGGGAGCTGCTGTGGTTTAACGGCCAAAACAACAGCGTCAATCTCTGCGAGCCAGGAGCCCGGTTCTTTGTGCGTATGAACGCCGTAAGCCGATGCAAGGTGCTCCAATTTCTCTTCATTGTGATCAATGACGTGAATATCGGTGCCCTTCCAATCACTGGAAACCATCTTAGAAATGATGGCTTCGCCCATATTGCCGCCTCCGATAAAGGCGATTGTTTTTCTGTCCATGCTTTTTACTCCTTCTTGGTATAGTCTCGAGGTCCGAAAATTGCCGAGCCGACTCTTACCATGGTACTCCCGCATTCCACAGCTTCTGCCATATCTGCACTCATGCCCATCGAGAGCGTGTCGATATCAAAATTCAGCTCATCTCTTAAATGCAGGAAGATTGCATGCATTTCTTTGAGCGGAGCCTTTTTGCCCTCTTCATTATCCGAAGGTGCCGGAATGGCCATGATGCCTCGAAGCTTCAAGTTCGGAAGCAATGTGATGGCTTGAGCAAGTGCCGGGACGTCGGCCGGCTGGCAGCCGCTTTTGCTCTCTTCGTCAGAGATATGAACTTCGATTAACACATTTAAGGGAGGCATATCTGCGGGTCTTTGCTCAGAAAGCCGCTGTGCGATTTTTAAGCGGTCTACCGTCTGAACCCAATCGAAATGTTCAGCTACAGGGCGGGTTTTGTTGGACTGAAGGTGTCCGATAAAGTGCCAGGTTATCGCCAGTTCAGGATGCATCTTTTTAAAATATTCGATTTTTTCGCACCCTTCTTGGACGTAGTTCTCCCCGAAGGTCCTCATGCCGCATTTAACTGCTTCTTCTAATGCCTCAATGCCGAACGTTTTTGAAACAGGAAGTAAAAAGACGCTGCCGGGTTTTCTGCCGCAGCGCGATTCGTCGTCTGTCAGTGATTGTTTTACCCTTTCATAGCGTTCTGCAAGTCCGGGTTTGAGTATGGACATGAGCTCCTCCTATATAGATCAGACACTGAATAGTAGAACGATTTATAGGAAAAAAACTAAGGTCGGGCAAGGAATGGTAACGTGTCAGGGTGATTCTCTTGAAAAAAAAATATTATTTAATTAGTTATTAACAACAATAATCTTTTTTTACCCTAAATGGTATCATTACTCATAGCTCAGAGAGCATGGATAATAAAATAGTTATTCAAGTTTGATGAGCACTACAAACCACATTGATAATCAGCATACCGGAGTATTTAGTTATGCCAAAGACAATCAAGACAGCAAGAGGCCTGGCTCGTTTTGCGAAGGCCCCGTACGCGTCCCGCCGCAAATCTCTTCCCAGACACTCCTTCGAAACTCGTCAGAAAGCATTGGCGATTTTCCAGGCCGGCGGAAGCTACAAAAATTGTGCAAAAACTCTCAATATTCCCGTATACACGGCACGCGACTGGCATCGCAGTTTCCTGATCGGGACCTTCCGTGCAGAACATGGCGCTCGCCAGCAGTCCTACACACCCGAACAGAAAGCCGAAGTGCTTCGTCTGCGTAAGGAAGAAGGCAAATCCTACAACGTTATTTCTCAGTTAACGAAAGTCAACCGCGCAACTGTTCTGCAGTGGATCCATAAGGATATCGCTCAGCAGCAGGCTGCCGAGGCTGCTGCACAGCAGGCTCCCGCAAACGACTCTGAAATGACTGAAACCGGTCCTACAGCCTAATTGATTATCTAAGAATATTCGCGAATAAATAAGCGAAAAGCAGCGCCGACAGCGGCACCGAAAAGATCGTCTTTCCGGTTTCCACTTCGGCGCTAATCTTGTTTTTACTCTTTTGTTTAGATCAGCATGAGTTCTCTGGTTTCGGGGCCGCTCCCCAAAGAAGTTCTTTTGCATTCCTGCTGCGCACCCTGCTCTGCCGCTATTTTGGAGTGGCTCTTGCAAAATGACGTACGTCCGACGATCTTTTTCTATAACCCGAATATTTATCCGGTTAAAGAATATTTGATTCGTAAAAACGAACTGGATCGTTACGCTCAATCGTTGGGAATCCGCGTCATTGACGGGGACTACCGGCACGACCTTTGGAGGCTTGCTGTTATCGGATTAGAAAAAGAACCCGAGAGAGGACGCCGCTGCCTCGCTTGCTTCAAGCACCGCCTTCTCGTGACAGCAGAATGCGCTAAACGTGAAGGCATTGTACTTTACACAACGACTTTGGCCGGATCCCGATGGAAGAGAGCAGAACAAATTAGAGAAGCAGCAGCGCACGCCAAATCCTTAATTCCGGAAAGCACCTACTGGGACGTAAACTGGAAAAAAGGCGGACTGCAGGAACGCCGCGGTGTTTTGCTTAAAGAAAACGGTTTCTATAACCAGCAGTATTGCGGATGCGAGTTTTCGATGGGTCATCTCACCGAAGGACAAAGAATTGAAATTTTGAGACGCTGATCCGGAATCTTTAAGTTCTGTTTCTGAAATACAAAAAGCGCAGGAGGTTTCATCCGCCCTGCGCTTTCTGCTCTCTAGGAAGTTGCCTTCAGATTACTTTTTTAGATACTTGCCGAAGAATTCCTGAAGCTTGGCAGCTTCTTCATTGACGTATTTCGGGACCCAGTAAGTTTCAATGTGCTGAGCGCCCTTAACCAAATAAAGTTCTTTATCCTTTGTACCGGTTGCCTTCTTGAAGGCGTCATCGGTCATGTAACGAGTGTCGGAAACATCGCCGGCGATCATGAGAAGCGGCTGATGAATCATCGCCATGCGATCGTCAACGTCCCAGTTCATCAAATCCATCAGGCTGCTCTGTGTGTAGAGGAAAGTGGAATTGGGATGAGCATGAGTGCGGAAATAATAGAAGAAGCCGTCTCTGTAAAGTGCGAACGGCAGTTTCTTTGCCTGTTCGTCTGTCAGATTCATAGCACCGACTAACCGAACATCGCCTTCTTTTTCAAAGGTTCTGGCTTCGGCAGCCTGAGCAAGTCTCTGCTGGATCGTATCCATCTGAGAATCTTGGAAGCCGTTTCTGCGGACGCGGCCGCTGTTGAACATAGAAATAGTGGCCACAGCCTTGATGCGGGGATCTTTCTGAGCAGCGCCAAGCGTGTATCCGCCTCCGCCACAGATGCCTAATGCACCGATTTCATTTGCATTCACTCCCGGATAGGTTCTTATGTAATCAACCATACCGTTAATGTCTTCAATACGATTGGCAGGTTTGTCGGTGTGTCTCGGTTCACCGCCGCTGGCGCCCTGATAACGCGCATCGGCTGCAACAGTGATGTAACCCATACCGGCGAGTTTCTCGGCAAAGAGACCGGCAACCTGTTCTTTCACGCCGCCGTTCGGGTGAGCAACAACGATGGCGGGATAGGATTTTTTCGGATCGTAGCCGGCCGGTGTGTAGACGTTGGCAGCCACGCGAATGCCGTCGACTGTATAGGAAACAGGATGAATATTTACTTTACCGGCAACGTTTTCTGTAATTGCATTGTCATATACCAGGCCGTAAGGATTCTTAGAAAAATCCGCGGCGACAGCTGAATAAGTGGTCATAAGAGCTCCGACTAAAGCAGCACAAAGTAGTTTTTTCATGCTTCGCACCCATAAGTTAAAAATGAAAAAATCAATAAATGATCGATGTGTACATACTAGGGATATGTCTAAGGAGCCGATGTCACGTATTTCTAGAAGTTTTGCCTAATTCTTCGGCGAGCACGAAAAAGGAGATTTTTTTAGGCTGTAGAAAGTACTTGTTGTCCGAAAAAACAATTGAGGCCAAATTCGGCTCAATTTCATGCACCCAAAATATCTTTCCGTGAAAACAACAAAAATTACACAATTGGGTTAATTGATAATCGATTGAATTTTTGGAATATTTTCTAATCTTCCGGCGAAGCGCCTTATTAAAACCTTTGGTCGGCAATGAGCCCTGATGTAGAATCACTCAGAATGGGCTATGTAAGTAATTATTTCAGCGGAATAAATCCCTGTTTTTCATAATCTCGACAGGCTCATAAACAACCTCATTAAACAAGAGTCACAAACATGAAAGAGTCCGACTTATGCGTCATCGCGGTTGTCTATGGCGTTGCGACCTGGTTTTTGGTCATGACGCTCCAGCTGCCGCCGGCCGCTCAATCCTACCCTCTAATTCTCTTAACAGCGCTTTACCTCTGCAACACTCTATTTCTTGGTAAGCAGCTCTATTCCTTCTACCGCCACCGAGTTGTTCTTAATGACTTCAGAAAACTGTTCGCCGGTTTCCTGCCCGGACAGTTTTTCGGCGTCTTGGCTGGCTGCATTATTTATATGGCCTTAGTGAACTATTTGGGCTATTACATCTCCAGCGTTCTGTATCTGCTGCTGGCCCAATTCTTCCTGAAGGTAAAACCGATCCCCGCAATTATCAGCTGCGCCTGCATCATGATTGTGACTTATCTGGTTTTCTCGATGTTCCTGCATGTACCTCTTCCCCTCGGGGTCTGGTTTGAATAAGGAGAAGAAGCCATGTTAGAAACACTCTCCTTGATGGGCATGGGTTTCATCCATGCGATGAATCCTCTTACATTGGTTCTGATGATCGGTGCCACTGCACTGGGTATTACGATTGGCTGTTTGCCCGGTTTGTCCGCAGCGATGGGCGTTGCCCTCCTGCTTCCGGTGACTTTCGGTATGGATCAAGCCACCGGTTTGATCGTCTTAGGCGGTATCTACTGCGGCGCCATCTTCGGCGGATCGATTTCCGCGATTCTGATTCATACCCCGGGTACGCCTGCTTCTGCCGCAACCGCTATTGAAGGCTACGAGCTGACAAAGAAAGGTTTGGCCGCTAAGGCGCTTGCTGTTGCCTGCTTTGCCTCTTTCTGCGGCGGTTTATTAAGCTGTATTTCTCTTTACTTCTTCTCTCCGTTCCTTGCCGAACTGGCAATGAAGTTCAAGAGCCCGGAATATTTCTGGCTTTCGATTTTCGGCTTAACCGTGATCGCCGGTGTCTCCTCTAAATCGCTTCTCAAAGGTTTCATCTCCGGTATCTTAGGTCTTCTGATTTCTACGATCGGTATGGACCCGATGGAAGGCGTCGAACGCTTCATGATGGGCAGCACAACCCTTTACAACGGTGTCAACGTTACTTGCGCGCTGATCGGTTTATTCTCTATGTCTCAGGTTTTGATCCTGGCAGAAAAAGCGATTAAGAAACGCGCAAAAGCCGCTAAATTCACGGGCAGCCTTCTTCTGAGCCGCTCCGATATTAAGAGACTGGCTCCGACCATCACTCGTTCTTGGATTATCGGCAACATCTTAGGTATCTTGCCGGGCGCCGGCGCAACAATCGCCTGCTTCATGGGTTACAACGAAGCGCGCCGCTTCTCCAAACATAAAGATGAATTCGGCAAGGGTTCCATTGACGGTGTGGCCGGTTCCGAAGCTGCCAACAACGCGGTGACCGGCGGCTCTCTTATCCCGACGCTGACGTTGGGTATCCCGGGCGAATCCGTAACAGCCGTGTTAATGGGCGGTTTGATTATTCACGGTCTGCAGCCGGGTCCGGAACTGTTCTCGACTTACGCTCCGATGACTTATACATTCTTTGCCGGTTTCGTGCTTGTACAGTTTGCGATGCTCGGCGTCGGTCTCGTCGGCTGCCGTATGTTTGCTCAGGTTTCCCGCCTTTCCGACTCCATTCTGATTCCTTCCATCTTCCTGCTTTGCGTTGTGGGTTCTTTCGCTATTCACAACAACTTTGTGGAAGTGATCATCATGTTCATTTTCGGCATCATCGGCTACTTCGTTCGCAAGTTTGATTTGAACGCGGCCGCCATCGTGCTGGGCTTGATCCTCGGACCGATCGGGGAAAACGGTCTGCGCCGTTCGCTCTATCTCTCCGACGGCGATCCTTCGATCCTTTTCAGCACCCCGCTCTGTTGGATGCTCATCCTCTTGTGCGTCCTCGGTACTTGCTCTCCGTGGCTGATGGCTCGCTGGGAAAAGCATGTTGAAGCCAGAGCTCACCATTAATCTGTTGCTTTGACCACTCGCCTCCGCAGATGCGGAGGCTTTTTTATGTGCGCTCGGCATGAGCGGATTCTATAGGGTGAAAGTCCCGAAGTGCAGGCGGTGGCGCCAAGCACATAGCCAAAGGCAAGGCCCGAATCGCGAGGTTCCGACTGAAGGAAGCCCGAGGCAAACCATTGACCTTACGAACAGGAACGGTCTCAGGCATAAGCTGTCGGGTAAGACTGCATAACAAGTTGAAGCCCTAAGGCCACACGGAGACGGCAATGTATAGACCGAAGGTACATGATGGGAAAGAGTTCGTTCTTACCCGAGGAGAACTCACGGACGCAAGCCAATCGGCTTGGCGGAGTAAAGCTTGCCGTGAGTAGTCAGCAGACGGCATAGTACTCGGTAGCAGTAGGCGAGGAAGGCCCGAATCTTAACGGGGTGTGTTACTGTAACTACGACAAAGGGAATCATGGATAGAAACAATGAAAAACCTTCATGCGAACGAGGAGCACGGAATGCATCCAAGCTAGCACAAAAGGATCCGCCCGCGTCCATAGGAGCAGAAGAAGACACACATAACCTCAATTTATACGCAGGCATCACCTTAGAGGCGATACTGGAGCCATCTAATCTGAAGGAAGCACTCAAAAGAGTAGTAGCCAACAGAGGGGCTCCCGGGATTGACGGAATGGAAGTTGGGCAACTGCTCGACTGGATACGTAACCATCCCGGCCAGCTTACAAAGACGATTAAGGAGGGAACTTACAGGCCCTCCCCTGTGAAAAGAGTAAGCATTCCGAAAGACGAACCCGGCAAGTTCCGGGATCTGAGAATTCCGACAGTCATAGGCCGTCTTGTGCAACAAGCAACAGCCCAAGTACTCGACTGGGCCTACGACAGGGACTTCTCACATCGGAGCTTCGGGTTCAGACGGAACATGCGTGCTCACCATGCTCTCAGAATCATAGCGGCAGAAGCAGATCAAGGCTACCGATGGGCAGTGGACATGGACTTAGCCAACGATAATGTTCCCGTGTTTTTACAACAAAGCAGTTTTGCTTGCGGCACGGCTCTTTAACAATTTCTCAATGACGGTGAACGCAAATATTTAACGCTTGAGTCTGTAAGACGGTTAAGGCTTCGAATGCCTTAACCGTCCTACTCACAGCGTATTCATCTTTAGGCGTCAAGAACTTTCGCGACATATGGCTGTAACCTCGCTTCGTTCCGTTACAGCCTATTTCACGGTTTCTTGACTCATTCAAGAGCCTAAGTTAAAAGCGAAGAGTTGTTTTTGTTTTTCATCAACGTAGTTAGACGAAATGCATAAATCGGTGCAGCCAACCGTATTCAAAAACTTGTCGGCAATAAATTCTCTTTTGATTGCTTCTAAAGAGCGAACCGGCACTGGAGGCAATGAATAGGAAGGGGTTGCTAAGGAGGATTTAGGAGTGACGAAGTGAGGAACTCCTGAGGTATAACCTCTGCGGCGTCAATCCTCGCGGATGCGACCATATATGCTTTTTCGACCACTAATCGAAAGATATTAAAGGAGCTCCTCATGGACAATCATACACAATACTCGGGTTTTGCGGGCGTGGACCTTGCCAAAAAAGTAATGCAGATTCATTTTGTCACCGGAGACGGAGAAATCACTGACAAACAAGTCAAAAGAGCTGAGTTTCTCGATTTCTTCAGAAACCGGACTAAATGCCTTATCGGGATGGAAGCCTGCGGTGCTTCTCAGGACTGGGCTAGAAAGCTTGAGGCCATGGGGCATGAAGTGCATTTGATGTCGCCGAAGGCCGTCAAGCCATTTGTCTCGGGTCAAAAGAATGACTACAACGATGCAATCGGAATTTATAAAGCAATGTTCAACGGAGTCAGACGTGTCCCGGTGAAATCTACAGAGATTCGCGACCTGCAAACCCTCAGAAGAATCCGCTCTCAAGTAACGAAAGATAAGGTCAAGGAAATCAATCATGTCCGAGGTCTTCTGGCCGAATATGGCATTGTGATGGGGAAGTCTATAACTGCGTTCAACAAAGGCATTTCCTCTGCCTTAGAAAGCTTGAAAGAAAGAGGAGATGTTTCTCCTTTAGTTGCAGAGGAACTTCAGACAACAGTTGAATCTATTAAGACAAAGATAGAAAGACAAAAAAGATTAGATCGAGAAATTGAACAATTGGCTCGAGGCTGTAAAAACTATGAGAATTTTCTCAAAACTCCCGGAGTCGGTCCATTCACGGCGGCAATGCTCTGCGTATTACTTTGTGACCCTGCCATTTTTGCAAATGGCCGCCAATTTGCAGCCTATATCGGACTAGCGCCAAGAAGCCGAGGCTCAGGCGGCAAAAACTTTATTATCGGCATACCCTCGAAATTCAATTGCGACAGCGAATCCAGAGCCGTATTTGTTGAGTGTGCTCAGGCGTTAGCTCGATATAAAAATAAGTCACCCTGGGTAGATGGTATTTTGAGAAGAAAGCCTAAGAAAGTCGCTGTGATAGCAATTGCGAACAAGCTTGCTCGACAAGTTTGGGCAATGGCAAACAAAGGCGAAAGCTTTAAGCAAATGACAATCCTAACGGCCTAGAGCAGAACGAATAAGAACAGAACATGAGTTAAGTCAATAGACAGATGTAAAACCGGTTACGCCGGCCTCAGAAAGACTTGAAAAGAATGAAAGCACTAAAGATGCTGATGGCTAAAATAGGATCTGAGGTTGGTTACTCATCATGGCTGCTGCCGATGGAACCTCCTACGCAGGATAGAAGCCGTATATCTCTGGAACCCCGATAGCTGTCAAGTACTTTGAAGTAAAAATATCCTCCGTCTTGCGAAGCAAGACTCATGCTAATTAGATTTTTATACTTAAGTTGTCCAGGTTAAAAGAGGCCACCGCCAAACATACAGAAGAGGCTAATTTAAAAATCTCTCCAGGCTGTATTAAGAACCCTATTGGATTCTATTTGCCTACCATGAACTTCCAAAGCAGTCCGTTCTTGCCTCATAAAGAAATATGGTTGGGTCCAAATTCGGCTTTTAGGCTGTTGAACGGGCCTTTTGGCTTTCTCATGCTGGGTTGTAGTCGATTTTGCCCGAACTGTAAGTTAAATTTTTAGGACGCCTTTGGTAATGAACATTTTGCAACCCCCGCTATTTTTGGGTTGTATGGTTTACCGCTGATAAGGATTGCTCTGACAATTCGTAAAAGCTTAGCCGCAACGGCACATACCAGTTTTCCCCACGGCATTTTCTCTTTTTGTTTTTTTAAAATCCACTTTGTCAACTGTTTAGAGTTCAAGTTACCTTTAGTAGCCTGGTTGATCACAATTCCGGCTCCCTGCACCATTAGAGACCTCATCGTTTTATCTCCCCGATGGGTGATTTTCCCTTTCTTCTCGTTATGACCAGTTGCCATGCTTCTCGGAACTAAGCCGTAATAGGCAGGAAAGTCTTTAGGATGTTTGAACCTTTTGATGTCCCCCACAGTGGCTCTGAGGCGGCAACTACAGATAGTGCCTAGTCCTGGTACTGTTTGAATTAGTTGACAAGCTTTGTCCTTCTTCGCTAACTCTTCTAAGATTTTTGTGACGCTCTTTAAATCTTTTTGGACTGCCTGAGCATGTGCAACCATACCAACAAGTGCCGTCCTTAATTCTGCAGGGAAGTCCGCATGGTTTTCAATCATATCTTTCAATCTGGCTTTTCCGGAGATTCCTTTGGAAATGTTCAATCCCCACACTTGGCAAATACCCTTTAAAGACACCATGGTTTGCCTATACTGCTTCACATATTGTTCCCGCAAGGTTGTTAAGCTGGCGTACTTAAGCTGCTCCGGATCTTTGGCTTTGACCGTTCGCAGCTGAGTATCTTTGGTTAGAAAAGCCAGTGCCTGTGCGTCGTTTAAATCGGTTTTTTGATTTGAAAAATGAGATTCAACGTAATCTTTTACATTCTTTCCACTGATAACGATGCACTGATGTCCCCAATCTTCCAATTTCTGAACCATGTAATTCATTTCTGTACAAGGCTCCATTGCGAATATGGTGGGGCTGAGCTCCTGCGCACTTTTTTCAAGTTCTTGGTAGTCAAGGCGATCAATGCCGAAAATTTCACCATCGGTTGTCAACAGAATAGCGCTGACACAATTCTTGGCTAAATCAATGCCGATAACTTCATATTCGAGGTTTGTGTCGATCTGATTTACAAGTATCCTTTTGATTGACATGATTTCACCTTTTTTAAAGACTTTCTTCCTTTGATTCTGCCCTATGTCTGGTAGGGAGCAAAGGGGTTCCATGTCATTAAGAAAACCATAATAACTTTGATTTTTTAAGGTAACTGACGCCAATCCATCTGTTGAAATTAGGCTTGTTGGACTCACAATTTAAGCTACAACAGCCGGTCCCGGAGGATCTTCTGTGCTTGAAAATTTTGTCAGCAAGGGTGGCAATTTGTTTAAGTTAAGCAAACCGTAATGGTCAAGAAATATCTTTAACTATTTATTGGATAAGAATTATATTAGTCCAGTGCCTTTGAAAGAATCTTGATCCGTAACTCTTCGAACGGCTTTTAAAAGTCGAATTAGAACTTGGAACTTTTATTTAAACAAATAAATACCCTTGACCAGTTGACACACGGGAACATAAGAACTTTTTCTAGGACAAGACAAATCGCTTTATCCGGCATGGCGTTGTCTAGTTCTCTCTTTAGACAAGGTGCCCTCTAGCTGTCCTAAACCGATAGCTTTTCTGAGCCTCTTTCTGAGGAGGGCAAAAATTAGAAAGGAGTAGAATTCAGGATCTACGTATTAAGACTAAGCAATAAATGGCGGACCCCACTATCTCATTTACTGACAGGTACAGCTCGACGCTTCAGCCTCTGCTTCTGCTCGCCACAGACTACTTGGCCATTATTATTGCCGAGTGGTGTGCCGTCGGAGGAAGAGATATCGTTCTTGATTTGCTCGGAAGAAAAACCGACTGGTTTGAACTGAACAATTTTTATTTCTACTTATTTGTTCCTCTCATCTTCATGGTATTCCTCCATTGGGGAAGAACTTATATCCGCTTGCTCTCCATCGGGGAGATGATCCGTAGAACCTTTTACTCAGTCATCTACGCCATTGTTGTATCGATCGTCGTTTTATTTATCGCCGGGAAAGCCCCCGTCGTATCTCGCCTCTTCATCGCCTTCCTAGGGTGCTTCGTTTTCGTTTTTGTGTGCGGCTCCCGCCTTCTCGTACGTTACCTCTGTAACCGAGCCAATATTCTTCTTGAGCCGACCATCATCATTGGTTCCGACGACACTGCTAAACGAGTCCTTAATTACTCCGCAACGAATTCGTTTTTTGGTATTAAAGTCGTCGGTATTATTGACGACAAATCATCGGGAACTGTCCTTGAAGGCAAATACCCACTTCTGGGTCCTACCGATAAAGCCGCAAGAATCATTCTTCGTACCGGTGTACAAAATATTCTCGTTTTGGCCCCGAGAATGGATAAGCGACGCCTTTACTCTCTTATCGATGAGATCTTCCCTTTAGTAAAGAACATTTCCTTCGTTCCTGAAACTGAAGAACTCCCTGTTTCTAATATGGAAATGCACAGGCTTTACTCTGAAAACCTTGTTGTCATTTCCGTTAAAAACAACCTCTCCTGTTGGTACAACCAGTTCTTTAAGAGAGCCTTCGATCTCTCTGTCGCCACTCTAGGGACAATTGCCATTTCGCCGTTCCTCTTAGGGATTGCGATCGCCATTAAAGTATCCAGTCCGGGACCGGCTATTTACGCACACCGCCGCATCGGAAGAAACGGAGCTCATTTCAACTGCTATAAATTCCGTTCCATGGTGAGCGATTCAGATAAACGCCTTAAAGAATTTCTGGAGGCGAACCCCGAGGCAGCAAAAGAATGGGAAGAAAGCCACAAACTCAAACATGATCCGAGAGTTACAAAGATCGGAGCTCTTCTCCGCAAAACTTCTCTTGATGAGTTGCCCCAGCTCTTCAATGTTATTCGAGGCCAAATGAGCTTGGTGGGACCCAGGCCTATCGTTGACGAGGAAATCATTAAATACGATGTTTTCTTTTCCGACTACACATTGGTTCGTCCCGGAATGACCGGTTTATGGCAGACGAGCGGAAGAAGCGATACTTCATATTCTCGGCGCGTTCGCTTAGACGCCTGGTACGTTAGAAACTGGAACATTTGGCTTGATATCAGCCTCTTGGTCAAAACTGTCAGAGTTGTTCTATCTTCTCGGTCCGGCGCCTACTAAAATTACCTACAAACGAGATTACAACGATGAAAATTTGGATTGCAGGAGCTTCAGGCATGCTCGGGAGCGAACTTGCGTCAAAACTGTCTTCACATGACTTACTTCTGACCGGTCGAAGCGACCTCGACATCTCTAATGAAAACGCAGTCCTAAACTTTTGCAAACAAAATAAACCGGATACTGTAATCAACAGCGCAGCCTTCACAAATGTCGATGCGTGCGAAACAGAAAAAGAGGTTGCATGGAGGGTCAATGCGTGGGGATGTAGGAATTTAGCGCTCGCCTGCAACACGGTGGGGACGCGTTTGGTCAATATCTCAACAGATTATGTTTTTGAAGGTGATGGCTCTCGGCCCTACCATGAATTTGATATCGCAAACGGAGGACAAACCGTTTACGGACAAACTAAATTTGCCGGTGAACAATTCATTCGCCAGCTTTGTCCTAATCATTTGATCGTAAGGGTTGCCTGGTTATATGGACCCAATGGTAAAAACTTTGTAAATACAATGCTTTCTCTTGCTGCAAAAAACTTGAGCGAGATTAAAGTTGTAAACGATCAAATAGGGAATCCAACAAGCACAGCCGCAGTTGCAAACCTTATAGACAACTTATTGAACACTGACTACAGAGGAATTGTTCATGGTACTTGTGAAGGCTCTGCAACATGGTATGACTTTGCAAAAGCTATTTTTGAACTTTCCGGAGTGCCACAGAATGTGATTCCTTGTACATCGAAAGAATTTGTGCGCCCTGCTCCCCGGCCGAGAAATTCTCGGCTAGAGAAGAGGGTCATTCGATTGCTGAGGCTACAGTCAATGCCGGAATGGAAAGAGGAACTTGCCCATTACCTCAGAACTTCTATTTGAGATATCTGGAATTTTCCTTCAAGACCACCGGGATGTATGCAGGGATTGCCTTATCTTTAGACGGGCGATAACTTTTATCTAAGAATTCCAATGCGCCAGCTGCATTAATCAAAACGATTCTGTTGGGCTCTACAAATGCATCTCTGCTCCAACCTTTGGAGTAGATCCAATTGCGGCGCCCAGCCTCCTTCCAAATAGACATTCCGACAGAATAATCCACTGTCGGATTTTCACACCCCAAGACTTCCGGCAACAGCGTGGGTACGAGATCAAGGTGTGAAGTCACGTATTCAATGTTGGCCGGTTTCTTACCGGGCCAATGAATTACCAAAGGAACCTTGATTTGAGCATCCGTAAAGTTTCCGCCGTGGCCCCAAAAATTCAATTTATTGTCATTAAATTCGTCGCCGTGATCGGAACTAATAACCACAATTGTTTCATCCAGAAGATTTTTGCTTTGCAGATAATCCAAAACCTTCTGGATAAGATCGTCGGCATAGCGCACTGAGTTTTTATATCTCGCCAAATAAGGCGCAGGATCAAAGGAGTTATTTAGTTCCATATGATTAACTGATTCCCAATAAGGCTTGAACACCTCGTATTTAGACTCTTTGGGGAAACTGTAAGCGTGTACCGAGTCGAAGAAAATAAAACTGAAGAATCGGGAACCGGGTTTCAGAGACGATTGCCATTTTTCAAAATCTTCCACAGCGTAGGCATCTGAATCGACCGCACCCTTCCCTCTTGGATAAATTTGAAGATTGGGAATCCCTGCAAAAATTGACTTATGAAACTCGGGCATATTTAAAGGAGCTCCGGCAAAAATACCAATTTCATAACCCCTCCTCTGAAGAGCGGTTATCAAGATGCCTGGAGTTCCGCTTGTTAATGAACCTGTCCAATAATTTCCTGGAAGTCCGGTGAACAAAGAAAAAATGCCGTGTCTCGTATTATTCCCGTTCGAATAATGGTTGTTAAACCTTGAGTTGTTTGACGCAAATTTCCAAGTATTAGGCATGACCTCTTCTGTCAGCATGTCATACCGAAGCGTATCTACAAAAAGAAAAAGTATGTTGTAGTCTTTGGAGGGCTTGCATATCAAGGGATTGAGCGGATAGTTTAATTTTCCGTTCTCATCTATTGAGACTTTTCGTTCGTCAATGGCTTTTTTATCGATTAACCCTAGCTTTTGAAGCTGTGTGTTCATTCGCAGGGGTCGAGCAAGCGGAATCTTATCAAAAACGGCAACAAGTCGGTTGTTGAAATTCGCAAAACCCCATGAATAACAAAGATTGGAGTAACAAAATCCGACTACGACAATAGATAGTGCGGCGATTGAAAACTTTTTGGAAGTCGAAAACCTGAAGGATAAGAAGACAAATAAATAGGACAACAGTCCTAGTCCCAGTACCCAGGCCACAATTTCAAATATCATCGGGAGAGAAAACGAGACAATTCTTCCGCCCCCGAGGAACGTCATTTGAATCATTGCAAAATTCAAATGCGTGCGATACAAAGGATAAATAAATGCGTCCGCGGCAACGTAAATCAAAAGAAAACAGTCGAGGCAAATTGCTAGAGCAAAGAGAAGCTTCTTATTTCTTCTAATAAGCGGGAACGCAAAAAAAATAGACCCTAGAATTAGCGTTAGGAGAGCAAATAAACCATAGGTATAAGTACAGAATATAAAAAGTTGGCTTTTGTCCCAACCAGCCAGGACGCCGGCAGTTAAAATACTTTTCAGCCCTAAGCCCAATGAGGCTAAACCTATTAAGAGAGCATTAACGATAACAAAAGCGAAATTAAACAACTTATTACTCTTCATAAAATAAAATCTTGTTGAATTATCCCTCAGAAATCTAAGGAAGCTCCGTAAAATGCTTGATTCTTCCCAATGGCCTTTAGAGACTTAATTTTCAAAGGATCTGGCCGAAATTTTCCATTCAGGA
>ENA-UERW01001057-UERW01001057.1-human-gut-metagenome-genome-assembly--contig:-NODE-1057-length-20331-cov-3.945937_pt1 | contig 20331 bp, 19 predicted proteins | sample MGYA00242994_ERZ507995 | MGnify/ENA primary metagenome ERZ507995 (study PRJEB26167, sample SAMN06115492) | human gut metagenome | host: Homo sapiens | place: China:Chongqing | collected 2015-04-26...
AAGGCTGCGGCTGCCACGGCACATCACAATGAGCTTTCGGCGCAGATCAAAGCGGCTGAAAAGCGCATGGCAGAGATCGCTGTTCTGCGTACTCACATCGTAAATTATGCCAAGACCCGTGAGGTCTATGTGGCATACCGCAAGGCGGGTTATTCTCGAAAATTTCGGGAGGAACATGAGGAAGAAATCCTGCTCCATCAGGCAGCCAAAAATGCTTTTGATGAGATGGGCGTGAAGAAGCTGCCCAAGGTTAAGGACTTGCAAGCTGAGTATTCCAAACCGCTGGAGGAAAAGAAGAAAACCTACGCCGAGTACCGGCGCTCCCGTGAAGAAATGCGGGAGCTTTTAACGGCAAAGGCCAATGTGGATCGGGTGCTGAACATGGACGAGGAACAGAAAAAAGAACAGGAAAAAGACCACGGCCAGCGGTGAGCCGGTCATGGTCCAAAGCGTTCGCAGAATGAGCAGCCACAGAATGAAATTCTGTGTTCAAAGGGGTTTGGGGGCGCTGCCCCGGGCAAGCAAAGCGGAGGGGAAATCACGGCAGGATTTTTCCCTCTGCGGGCCGAGTGTATTAACACCGGCATTGCTTGCCCCTTTTGCGTCTTTGCATGGATGTATGCGTTGCTGCTCGCTTTCCGTCCGTTATTTTTTCTCGATCAGCTCTTGTAAATCCCGCTTGACCTGGGTATAAGTCAAGGCGGGAATGGGAATGGAGATACCTGAAATCAGCTCCGCTTCAAACCGCCGCAGGGCGACAATATACAGCGTGTTCACAAGATAGCCCCGCCGCAGTGGGTAAAACACTTCCGGCAATCTCTCTTTCAGTTCCCGGTAGATATAATTGCAACTCACGACCCGGTCAACGCAAACTAATTCCGTCCGTTTATCCCGGCTCTTGGCGTACAGAATGGTATAGGGATTGACATACACCGTCTGATTGCCGCTGGGAAACGCTATGCGCCGGCCGGCGGGCTGTTCCAGCAGCAGATTGCGGACAAACCGCGTCGTGTTCATATCCATCTTCAAAATGCCGCGCTCGCCCTCAATGTCCGGCTGGGTGTACTCATAGGAATTGTGCTGATGTACCAGTTTCAGCTCGCCGCCGATCAACCGCCAGCCGATGGTAAAATAGTTGACGGCCCCAAGCTGGTTTTGCCTGCTTCTCACCGCGATCCGGCCGCAGACCTGCGCTGCCGTTTCGCCCAGCGGGACAGGGTAATATTCTTCCGACACTACATCGGCCGCCTCGCCCTCAAAGCCCTTGAAATGTTCCCGTATCGCGCTGCCGCCAAAGAGCATTGGCTCGCCGGTGCCGAGGTAGATGCTGTCCGGGCAGAGATAGTCAAACCACCGTTCCAAATCCCCCGCATAGTGGGCGTGAAACAGCTCTTTTGTGAGCGCGGTAATTTCCTCTAAATTGATTTGCTTCTGCTTTTTTTCCTTTGCCATAATTTGTTCCCCTAAACTGCACCCTGTAGAATGGACCCCTTGTCTGTTTCCATTGTACCAAAATACGGCGGGCAGCGCAAGAGAAAACACATCATTCACGCCGTATTACACTTCATTCGTTCCAAACCTATTGACACGCAAAACGCTGAATCGTAAAATACAGGGAAAGGGAAAATTATGCGCTTTTTTGCGAGAAAAGGGGTTGACAAACTATGCAATATACTTACGACAGACAGAATAAGTCTGTCCTTTTTTGCTGTCAAAACAATTTTTATGTTGAGCAGACGGGCGTATTGCGTCCACGGCTTTTCCGTGGGCGTGATGCTCCTTTTTCTATTGCGACAAAATCATTCCAAAGGAGGATAACCTATGAAACCACAAAATAAGAAACGGTTCAGGGCGGCTGTGCTGCTGCTCATTCTGCTGTTTGTCCTCTCCGCCTGTTCCCGCGGGCAGAGTGAAAGCAGTCCGCCGGAGAGCAGCCCGCCCGTATCAACAGAGCAGGAAGAAACCGCGCAGCCGGAAACAGAGCAGCCGGAGACACCGGACGTTGCCGCAAATGAAGCCGTTCTCTATATCGGCACAAGGGACGGTGGCTTTACCGAATACCCTATGACCTATGAAGGCACTCTGACACCGGAGATTTTAATTGCAGGGATTGCCGATCTGACCGGCTGGGATATGACCCTTGCCGAAAATGTAACCACCGGCAAAGGCGGCATGAGCGTATGCTTTGCGGACAGTTCCGCACTCTTTAACGGGCCGCCTGACCCGCAGAACGAAGAATTCTTTATGTTCGATGCGGAGCAGCTTGCACAGACCATTTTGGACAGCACCCAAAAGACGCTGCAAATGGGATTTACCGGCGAGGGCGGTGACCCGGACGCGCTGGATATTTACTACTACATGGAGGGCGAGAAGCCGCTGGAACTGCCGGACATCGGCAGGGAATGGCCGCTGGATCAGCCCTATGCGTGGTAAAACCTGATTGAAACAACAAATAAGGAGAAGTATCATGCGAACAAGAAAACGATCATTGAGCCTGCTGCTCTGCGGCGCATTGCTGTTTTCCCTCTGCCCCCAGACAGCATCTGCTGTAAGCATACCGAAAACTGGGGCGGAAAGCAGCGGCTTATGCGAACACCACACAGAACACAACGCCGACTGCGGCTATACCGAGGGCATCGAGGGGACGCCCTGCAATCACGAACACACCGAGGACTGCTATACCCTTGTGACCGAGTGCGTCCACAAGCATACAGAGGACTGCTACCCGGCGGAAAGCGTGTCGGACAATACGCCACCCCGTCCGATGCGGAAAATCGGGGGCCGGTAAACTGCACCCACGAGTGCAGCGAGGAAAACGGCTGTATCAAAAAGGGGCTGGATTGCCAGCATGAGCTATCGAACGAATAGGCACAGTTGCTATGACCTGGAATATCATTTGGTTGTAGTAACAAAATATAGACATCCGGTCATAAACGGAGCCTTTAAGGACCGGCTCACAGAACTGACGTATCGTATCTTTGAGGAGAACTTCCAGTGCTACGTGAATGAGGTAAACACCGATAAGGACCACATCCATATCCTCTTCGAGGCACCGCCTCAAATGACTTTGTCCTCCTTGGTCTGTTCCTACAAGACGGTAACGGCAAGACTACTCAGAAAAGAATTCGCCGAATACCTTGCTCCGTTCTATTGGAAACCCTACCTCTGGAGTCGTTCGTATTTTGTTTGCACTGTGAGTGAACGCAACCACGAACTTATTACCGAGTATATACGAAACCAGAGGAATAAGGAAAAAGGCTAACCCCTCCCAAACTGCTTTGGAAGAGGTGTGCGCCTTTTATTAATCAATTTTCCAAGTCTCAATTTCTGCCCGGCAAAAATTTAAACACTTTGTCCCGCTTACTTCACAGCTTGGTTGGCCTGTATCACCAGAACTGGCTGATCTGCACACCCAAGCTCTGCCCTTTGCGGCAAGTGCCTCTGCCGCTCAGTCCAGCGCCGCCAGCAGCTGTCAAGACAGTTCGCACTCACTTTTCTTACCGAAGCCCTATCAGAAAAAATGAGAAAAGGTGCTTGCGCAGCTCTGTTTTTTCTCCGGCGGTGTTTGACAACGCCCCGCCCTGCGGTATAATAACCCTATCATAAATCTGCCGGAAACGGCGCAGTTCAAAGGAAGGATGACGTGCTATGACCATGGATACCAAAGCTCTGCTGGCGGAGGCGGAAGCCCTGAAGCCCCAGCTTCTGACGGATCGCCGGACCCTGCACAGGGACCCGGAGGTGGGCCCCTCCCTGCCCCGCACTGCCGCCTATGTGACGGAACGGCTGATGGCGCTGGGGTATACGCCCCGCCCGCTGGCCGGGGGCGTGGTGGCGGACACCACTGGTGAGGACACCGGCCGGTGCGTGCTGCTCCGGGCGGATATGGACGCTCTCCGGGTCCGGGAGGCCACGGGGCTGGATTTTCAGTCGGAAAACGGCGCCATGCACGCCTGCGGCCACGATATGCACGCCGCCATGCTGTTAGGCGCCGCCGCTTTACTCAAGCGGCATCAGGCGGACTTGAAGGGTACGGTGCGGCTGGTGTTCCAGCCGGATGAGGAGGGCTTCACCGGGGCCAAGTCCATACTGGAAGCCGGGGTCCTGAAGGATGCGCCGACGCCCCAAGCGGCGTTGGCCCTCCACGTCAACTCCGGTACTCCCTCCGGCATGGTGCTCTGCGGCCGGGGGACGTTCATGGCGGGCTGCACCCTGTTCCGGATCTCCGTCCGGGGCACCGGCTGCCACGGGGCCATGCCGGAGACCGGCGTGGATCCCATCAACATCGCCGCCCACATCTATCTTGCCTTGCAGGCGCTGACTGCCCGGGAGATCTCCGCCAAGGAGCCTGCCGTGGTGACGGTGGGCCGGTTCCAGGGGGGACAGGCCCCCAACATCATCCCGGAGGAAGCGGTGATGGAGGGTACCATCCGCACCTTTGACCGGGAACTCACCGCCCGGATCATGGAGCGCATCCAAGCCATCGCGGAAAACACAGCGGCGGCCTTCCGTGGCAGCGCCACGGTGGAGGAGATCGCCTCCGCGCCGCCGCTGGTAAACGATCCCGCCCTGATGGACCGGGTCGCGGGCTGGGCGGAGGAGCTGGCTGGCAAGGAGCGGGTGTACCGTCTGGATCAGGGGGGCATGGGCTCCGAGGACTTCGCCTCCTTCACCTATGAGCTGCCCTGCGCCTACCTGCTGCTGGGGGCCGGAACGCCGCAGGAGGACCCCCGCTACGGCAAGCCCATGCACAACGAGGCGGTGGTGTTCAACGAGGACGTTCTCCCCACCGGCGCAGCGCTCCACACCCTGTTCGCCCTGCGGATGCTGGCGCAGGAAACCTGAGCCGTCCCCTCCCCTTTTTGCGGCAAATTCAGACTTTGTTCACCAAAGGCAGCGCCGCCGGTGGTAGTCTATGGGCAGAAAAGAGGGGGAACACATATGGAAGAAAAAAAGAAAGGCGGCAAGCGGGCCGCGCCCAACCGCCGTGGCTGGCTGCTGGCGGTGCTGGTATTGGCGGGCCTGGGGATCTGGGGTATTCTGGAATGGCGGGCCCATACCGCGCCGGGGCCGGGCATCTCCGTCAACGAGGAAGCCCTGACCCGCAGGGAGCCGTTTTACCAATATGACGCCCCCGGCGTCACCGCCCGGGCCGGAGTGGACGTTTCCAGCTATCAAGGTGTCGTGGACTGGCCCGCCGTGAAGGCCGCCGGGGCGGACTTCGCCATGCTGCGGGTTGGCTTCCGGGGCTACGGCACCGGGGCTTTGGTGGAGGACAACGCCTTCGCCCAGAACGCCGCCGACGCCGCCAATGCGGGGCTGACGGTGGGCGTTTACTTCTACTCTCAGGCCGTCACGGAGGAGGAAGCCGCCGAGGAAGCCCGATTCGTGGTGGAGCGGCTCCGGGGGACGAACGTCAGCGGCCCCATCGCCTATGATCTGGAATTTTACACGGCGGACGAGGCCCGGACCGACGATCTCACCGGCGAACAGGCCACCCAGAACGCCATCGCCTTCTGCGACGTGATCCGTCAGGCGGGCTATGAGCCGGTGGTCTACATGAACCTCCACTGGGCCGGAAGTATGTACGGCATGGAGGAGCTGGCGCACCTGCCGGTCTGGCTGGCCAGCTACGGCCCCGTCCCGGCGCTGGACCGGGGCGTGACCCTCTGGCAGTACAGCGAGAGCGGCGTTGTGGACGGCATCGAGGGTCCTGTGGATCTGGACCTGTGGTTCACCAAGGAATAGCGCCCCTCAACTCCCCGCGAAAAAAGACGATTTTCATGCGCCGCCCCGCAGCGGCCCCCAAAAAGATCAATGACCAAGGAGGTCCCCTATGCGGCTTTCTATCAAAACCTGCACATTGGATATGCCCTTTGCGGCCATGCTGGATTTCTGCGTGGCGCAGGGCGTTCAGGCCGTGGAGATCGGCACCGGCAACTGGTCCGGCGCGCCCCACATCGACTTGGACGAACTGCTCGGCTCCGAAACGGCCCGGCAGCGCTGGATGGACCAGCTTCGCCGCCGGGATATCGCCCTGTGCGCCCTGAACTGCTCCGGCAATCCCCTCGCCTTCCAGAAGGACTGGGAGGTGACGGAGAAAACCTTCCGTCTGGCGAAGCTGCTGGGCGTGGAGAAGATCGTGATGATGAGCGGCCTGCCCGCCGGCTGTCCCGGCGACAAGACCCCCGTCTGGATCACCACCAGTTGGCCGCCGGAGACCCAGGACATTCTGGACTACCAGTGGAACGAGGTGGCCATCCCCAAGTGGAAGGAGCTGGTCCGTATGGCGGAGGACTGCGGCATCCGTCAGATCGCGCTGGAAAACCACGGGATGCAGCTGGTGTACAACCCGGAGACCCTGTTCCGCCTGCGGGAAGCCGTGGGCCCTTTGGTGGGCATGAATCTGGACCCCTCCCACCTGTTCTGGATGGGCGGCGACCCCATCGAGGCCGCCCGGGTGCTGGGGGAGCAGGGCGCTCTCTACCACGTCCACGGCAAGGACTCCCGCCCGGAGCGGCGGATGGCCGGACCAAACGGCCTTTTGGACACGAAGCCCATCGACCAGTTCCGCACGCGTTCGTGGAATTACGTGGCCGTGGGCTGCGGCCACGGCGCCCAGTGGTGGAAGGAGTTTTTCTCCACCGTGCGGATGGCGGGCTACGACGGCGACGTATCTCTGGAAATGGAGGACCTGACCATGCCCATGCTGGAGGGCCACCTGACCTCCCTCCGGGTGTTAAAGGAAGCGCTGGTGCTGTAACATCGCATGAGTCGGTCTCTGTAAATTCCCCCAATAAAAGTCATAGGAGGCGTGTCTGTTGACACGCCTCCTGCGAGACTGTCGATAAAGTAGTAAATTCTCCGCGACGGTAAGGAAGGGTGTGCGCGGGAAACCCAAGAGGGGTGTCCCGCGCCATTAAAATCCTAAGTTTTCAGAACTTTTATGAAGTTCTGAAAACTTGCTCAGCGGGGAGAAAAGACTTTTTCGACACGCTGAGGGCAGTCCCGATTGGGACTGCCCTTTTTGCAAATTGAGTTGTAAGGACTGTTTTACGGCTGCGAAAACATCAGTCCAGACCCAGTACCGCCCGGCCGCTGTCGCTCCAATAGCTGTCCAGCGCGGCGTAGGGGAAATGGAACTCCTGCGGGCCGTTGGCGTAAGAGGCCAGCTCATAGGTGGAGAAGATCACCGTCAGACCGTCCGCATCAAAGGAGGCGGCGTAGTCGCTGCTCCATTTCTCCATGGTCTCCCGGTAATTATCCCAGTAGACATCGGAGAGGGACCGCCCCTCCAGTTCCGGTGTCGATGCGATCTGTTCCTCCGCCTGTACCTCGATCATATCCGCCACTGCCAGCGTGAAGGTCTGGGGATCAGCAGCCAGCTCCGAGATGGTGAGGAACATACCACTGTCCAGATCATAGTTCCATGCGAAATACACGGTGTTGGGGTGCGCACCGCCCAGATAGCTGTAATAATCGGCGGCAATGCTGATGAGGGTGCCGGTGCGGTAGCAGGTGTAAGTCAGTTCCTCTGAAAGAGGAGCCATATGGTCCTCGGAAAACATCTCAGGCATATCCCGATACAGATCCTTCACAAAGGAGACGTTTTCCTCCGAGGAATTCGATTCCCGCCACTGGTCGAAATTTTCGTTAAAGGTATGGACCCGGTCCATGGCCTGCTCCTGCGCTGGAGTGGAAGGATCTTCGATCAGCGTACCGTTGGCGTAGGCCTGCAAATGAGGGATTTGGAAATCAATGACCATCAAAGTGGTGCCGTCCTCCGCTGTCACCGTTTGTTCATAGGGGTCGGTGGACACTTCATAAGTAATTTCCTCTGTATCCGCAGCGGGAGCTGGTGTCGGGGATTCCGGCATGGGGAGCGGGACAGCACCGCAGCCGCCCAGCAGCGCCGGCAGGCATAGGGCCAGGATCAGAGAGAGATACTTTTTCATGTGAGGAACTCCTTTCAGGAAATGAGTCAGGGCATGACGGGATTCTGCCGCCAGAGGGAGCCGCAGGCTTCCGTCAGCTCCGGATACGCCAGAGCGTACAGGTCAGCGGCCCGGCTCTCGGTCTCAAAGAGACGCTGAGCGTCAGGGGAGAGGGACCGGATGGCGGCGGGCTTCGTAATGACCGGAAGGCGGGCGGTTTTCCGCATCCGGCCCAGCAGTGCCCGGCCGGTCTCGTTAGCGGCCAGAATCCGCAGGTAAGGGACAGAGGCGGGCAGCTTGGCGGGGGTCAGGCCCAGATAGGCCCAGAGGACCATCCGCCGCAGCCGGGCGTAAGCGTAGCGCTTGGTTTTGGCGTTGTCTAAAACGGCGTCGAGGGTGGCGGCGTTCCGGCTGGCGTTGTACAGCCGCTGGCCGACGCCCTCGTGTCCGGTGTCCAACGCATCGAATTCTGCCGGAGTCATGGACCGGAGCCGGGCCAGAATTGCCCGCTCACAGGCGGCGGCGAATACCGGCGCGCGGCCCGCAGATTCCTCCGCCTCGTAAACGGCCCTCATGGCCGGGACCATCCGGGACAGGGCATCGGCTCGGCGTCCTTCTGCCAGCAGGTGCCGAATGGCGGAGGCAGAATAGCCCCCGGCGTTCTCCGGGGCGGCGTCATGGGCCGCACCGGTCCGGGGGATCGTAAACAGCGCAGGAGCCGCGCCCACACGCAGCAGCGCCCGGCAGTATTCGATCCCAAGGGTGTTGTTGGGGTCGGACAGCAGGGCGGCGTCTGACGGGGAAAGCAAGGCGGCCACGGCCCGCTGGCGGGCGGCGGCAAAGCTGTCCCCCTTGGTCAGCTCCGCTCTCAAGACCGCTTGAAAAGCATTGCCCTCCAAAGCCTTCACGGTCCGCAGAAGGACGGCGGTGTCTCCGCACTCGCTGCCGAAGGCCAGCACGTCCAGCAGCCCTGTGGCGGTGAGAACCTCGACGCCGCCTTGGGCGAATCCCTCGGCAGAACTGACGGCCCAGGGGAGGGGCAGCTCCAATACCAGATCCGCCCCGCTCCGGACGGCGGCTTCCGCCCGGGCGTGACGGCGTACCAACGCAAAGTCACCCCGCTGGACAAAATCGCCGCTCATGGCGCAAATAACGGCGGTGTCTCCGCCAAATTGCTGCCGGACGGCCTGTATCAGGGCGAGGTGACCATAATGCAGGGGATTATATTCTGTTATGATACCAGCGGTTTTCACATTTGTCACCTCAAAGCGGTTACAAAATAATGTCAATTCGGTAAAAATGTAGGTTGTATCTTGCGGAGGATTTGTTATAATGAAAAAGAGAGTTTGCGCAAATGCAAACATTATATTTACATTGTAGCTTAAATATGGAAAGCTGGCAAGGCTTTCCCAAAAGAAGAAGGAGATCCAACGATGAATATTCTGGTTATCAACGCGGGCAGTTCCTCTTTGAAGTATCAGCTGCTGAACCCCGAGACCGGCGTGCTGCTGGCCAAGGGCCTGTGCGAGCGCATCGGCATCGACGGCAAGTTCACCTATAAGCCCCAGATCGAGGGCAAGCAGATCCTGGACGCTGTGGACGTGGCCATGCCCACCCATTCCGAGGCCATTCAGGCTGTGCTGAACGCTCTGGTGGACAAGGACAACGGCGTGATCGGCTCCATGAAGGAGATCGACGCTGTGGGTCACCGCGTGGTGCACGGCGGCGAGGCCTTCAACAAGTCTGTTCTCATCACCGATGAGGTCATGAAGGCTCTGGAGGACTGCATCCCCCTGGCTCCTCTCCACAACCCTGCCAACATCACCGGCATCAACGCCTGCACCGCCGTTATGGGCAAGGACGTGCCTCAGGTGGCCGTGTTCGATACCGCTTTCCATCAGACCATGCCCGCCAAGGCCTATATGTATGCTCTGCCTTATGAGTACTATGAGAATGACAAGGTCCGTCGCTACGGCTTCCACGGCACCTCTCATAAGTATGTCTCTCAGCGCGCTGCCGCTATGCTGGGCAAGAAGCCTGAGGAGCTGAAGCTGATCTCCTGCCACTTGGGCAACGGTTCCTCCGTCACCGCCGTGGACGGCGGCAAGAGCGTGGATACCTCCATGGGCTTCACCCCCCTGGCCGGTCTGCCCATGGGCACCCGCGCCGGCGATCTGGACGCCGGTATCCTGCAGTACCTGATGAATAAGTATGACATGAACATCGACACCATGCTGGATATCCTCAACAAGAAGTCCGGCGTTCAGGGTGTGTCCGGTGTGTCCTCCGACTTCCGTGATCTGGAGAATGCCCACAAGGAGGGCAACGAGCGCGCCGGTCTGGCCGTGGATATGTTCAACTATGGCGTGAAGAAGCTCATCGGCGCTTATGCTGCCGCTATGGGCGGCGTGGACGCCATCATCTTTACCGCCGGCGTGGGCGAGAACAGCGCTTCTCAGCGTCTGGATATTGCCTCCGGTCTGGAGTTCATGGGCGTGAAGATGGACGCCGAGGCCAACAATGTCCGTAGCAAGGAAGCCGTCATCTCCGCCGCTGACTCCAAGGTGAAGGTCCTGCTGATCCCCACCAATGAGGAGCTCATGATCGCTATGGACACCGCTTCCATCGTCAAGGGCTGAGCTATATTCGATCCATCAAAGGGACCCTCGATGAGGGTCCCTTTTCTATACGGAGGACCTGATCTATGCAACTGAACACACTGTCTATGGTCCACGAATTCCTGCGCCGAACCGTGAAGCCGGGAGACTTCTGCATCGACGCCACGGCGGGAAAGGGCCGGGATACGGCCCTGCTGTGCCGCCTGACGGGGGATGCGGGCCGGGTGCTGGCCTTTGACATTCAGGAGGCGGCGGTGGCGCAGACCAAGGCCCTGCTGGCGGCGGAGGGCCTGACGGCGGAGGTGATCCGGGACAGCCACGCCAATATGGAGCGCTACGCGGTGGCGGAAACGGTGGACTGTGTGGTGTTCAACTTCGGACGGCTTCCCGGCGGGGACCCGTCTATTTTTACCCGGTCGGATACCTCCGTAGCGGCGTTGGAGGCGGCTCTGCGGCTGCTGAAGTCCGGCGGCGTCATCGCCATTGCCCTGTATTACGGCGGTGCCAACGGCTACGGGGAGCGGGATGCCGTGATGACATGGCTGGAAACGCTGGATGACCGGAAATTTTCCGTCCTCCGCTGCGATTGGGCCAACCGGCGGAACGATCCCCCGGTTCCCATTTTTATCTGGAAAGATTGATCGATTTTTTCTGTATTGTCATTGGCGAAAGGATTTGCTATCATGAAGCTGTAACGCGGCGCAGAAGCGCCGGTCCAGTCAGGAGGAATAACTATGAAAGATCTGAAGGATACCTGCCGGGTGGCTGTGGTGCAGTGCGCCCCGGTGATGTTTGACAAAAAAGCCGGTACGGAAAAAATGGTGGAACTGATCCGGGAAGCCGGGAAAAACGGCGCGGAGCTGATCGTGTTCCCGGAGCTCATCATCCCCTGCTATCCCTACGGCATGACCTTCGGCTACACCGTGGGCAGCCGGGACAAGGTAGGCCGTCTGGACTGGAAACGGTACTATGACAACTCTCTCTGCGTCCCCGGCCCTGAGACGGAGCTGCTGGGACAGGCGGCGAAGGAGGTCCACGCCTATGTCAGCATCGGCGTGTCCGAGCGGGGAGAGGACAGCGCCACGCTGTATAACTCCAACCTCGTATTTTCCCCGGAGGGGGAGCTGCTGAACGTCCACCGGAAGCTGAAGCCCACCGGCGCGGAGCGTCTGGTGTACGGTGACGCCAACAAGGACTATTTCCCCATCACCGATACCCCCTGGGGACCTATGGGCAATCTGATCTGCTGGGAGAGCTATATGCCTCTGGCTCGGGTGGCCCTGTACCAGAAGGGCATTACCCTCTATATTTCCCCCAACACCAACGATAACCCCGAATGGCAGGACACCATCAAGCACATTGCCATCGAGGGCCACTGCTTCTTCATCAACGCCGACATGGTGTTCACCAAGGAGATGTACCCCAAGGATCTCCACTGCCCGCAGGAGATCGGACAGCTGAGCGACATCCCCTGCCGGGGCGGAAGCTGCGTGGTGGACCCCTACGGCCACTATGTAACGCAGCCGGTGTGGGACAAGGAGGACATCATCTACGCCGATCTGGATATGCAGCAGGCCATTGCCAGCCGTATGGAGTTTGACGGCGTGGGCCACTATGCCCGGCCGGACGTACTGGAATTGCGGGTCCATGAATAAACAGACAGCCGCCCTGACGGAAATTCCCATCGGGGCGGCTGCTGCCGTCTTACCAAAGAAAAACAGGCCTCATCTTGGCAGAGGAGGCCTGTTGCTTCGGAGTGATTTTTTTTACAGATGCAGGACCCGGTCCCGGATCTCCTGAGTCCGGCCCTGGTTCCAGAACTGGGTGCCGATGTAGCCGCAGGTCCGGCGGGCCACATTCATCTTGTCCTGATCCGTGTTGCCGCACTTGGGGCACTTCCAGATGAGCTTGCCGTTGTCTTCCACGATCTGGATCTCACCATCCCAGCCGCAGACCTGACAGTAGTCGCTCTTGGTGTTCAGCTCGGCGTAGATGATGTTGTTGTAGATAAACTTCATGACCTCCAGCACGGCGGGGATGTTGTTCTGCATGTCCGGAACCTCCACATAGCTGATGGCGCCGCCGGGGGAGAGGTGCTGGAACTGGGCCTCGAATTTGAGCTTGTCAAAGGCGTTGATCTCCTCCGTGACGTGGACATGGTAGCTGTTGGTGATGTAGCCCTTGTCCGTGATGCCCTCAATGATGCCGAACCGGCGCTGGAGGCACTTAGCGAACTTGTAAGTGGTGGATTCCAGCGGTGTGCCGTACAGAGAATAGTCGATGTTTTCGGCTTTCTTCCACTCGGCACACTTGTCGTTCATCTTCTGCATGATGGACAGGGCGAAGGGGGTGGCACTGGGGTCGGTGTGGCTCTTGCCGGTCATGTACTTCACGCATTCATACAGGCCCGCGTAGCCCAGAGAAATGGTGGAATAGCCGTTGTAGAGCAGCTTGTCGATGGTTTCGCCCTTTTTCAGCCGGGCCAGCGCACCGTACTGCCACAAAATGGGGGCGGCGTCGGAGGTGGTGCCCTTGAGCCGCTCATGGCGGCACTGAAGGGCCCGGTGGCACAGCTCCAGACGATCCTCAAAAATCTTCCAGAACTTGTCCAGATTGCCGCCGGAGGACAGTGCCACGTCCGGCAGGTTGATGGTGACCACGCCCTGATTGAAGCGGCCGTAGTACTTGTGCTTGCCGGGCTGGTAATTCTTGGCGTTGGCAATGTTGCCGATACCCGCGTCGGTGAAGCGGTCCGGCGTCAGGAAGGAGCGGCAGCCCATGCAGGTATAGACGTCGCCCTTCAGCTCCCGCATCTTCTTCTCGGAGATGTAGTCCGGCACCATGCGGCGGGCGGTGCATTTGGCGGCCAGCTCTGTGAGATACCAGTAGGGGGCATCCTCGGTGATGTTGTCCTCCTCCAGTACGTAGATCAGCTTGGGGAAGGCAGGGGTGACCCACACGCCGTCCTCATTCTTCACGCCCTGATACCGCTGGAGCAGCATCTCCTCGATGATCATGGCCAGATCTTTCTTTTCTCGCTCGTTTTCAGCCTCGCCCAGATACATGAACACGGTGATGAAGGGAGCCTGTCCATTGGTGGTCAGCAGCGTTACCACCTGATACTGAATGGTCTGAACACCGCGGCGGATCTCCTCCCGCAAACGGGCCTCCACCAGCTCCGTGATCTTTTCCGCACCGGGGTCCGCGCCGATGGAGGCCATTTCCGCCTCCACGATCTTACGGATCTTCTGACGGCTGACCTCCACAAAGGGGGCCAGATGGGTCAGGGAGATAGACTGGCCGCCGTACTGGTTAGAGGCCACCTGCGCCACGATCTGGGTGGCGATATTGCAGGCAGTGGCGAAGCTGTGGGGCCGCTCGATGAGGGTACCGGTGATGACGGTGCCGTTTTGCAGCATATCCTCCAGGTTCACCAGATCACAGTTGTGCATGTGCTGGGCGTAATAATCAGCGTCATGGAAGTGGATGATGCCCTCCCGGTGGGCCTCCACGATCTCCTGAGGCAGCAGGATGCGCTCCGTGATGTCACGGCTCACCTCGCCGGCCATGTAGTCCCGCTGGGTGGAATTCACCACCGGGTTCTTGTTGGCGTTTTCCTGCTTGGCCTCCTCGTTGCAGCACTCGATCAGGGAGAGGATCTTCTCGTCGGTGGTATTGGAGCGGCGGACCAGAGAGCGGGTGTAGCGGTAGGTCACATAGTTCTTGGCCACCTCAAAGGCACCGTGGGCCATGATCTGGTACTCCACTAAATCTTGTATTTCCTCTACGGAGGGGGAGCGGTTCATCTTCAGGCAGGAGAACTCCACGCTTTCCGCGATCCGCTGGATCTGCATGGGGGTCATCCGGATGGACTCGTCCACGCTTTCATTGGCCTTGGTGATGGCCGCAATGATCTTGGTGATATCAAAGGTTACCTCCGAGCCGTTCCGCTTGATAACTGTCATGCTGATCTTCCTCCATTACATTTTGAAAGGGCGCACAGAGCACCCCCAATATTTTTGTAGCAAAAGAATCATAACATACAATATCTTGCGTTTCAAGGGCTGAAAACAGATTTGTAATATGTTATAAAAAGCGCGAGAAAACTTTGGCACCTATCTTTACCTCGGGGACAAAAGAGCGTATAATAATAAAAAATCAGGATCGGACAGGAGGAAATCAACGTGGATACAGTGCAAAAACTGTTTCGCTTTTTAGACGAAAGCCCCACCTGCTACCATGCGGCGGCCAACGCCAAAGCGGCCTTGACGGCGGCGGGAGCGGTGGAGCTGCGGGAATCTGAGCAGTGGAAGCTGGAAAAGGGAACACTATATGTTGTGGAACGGGGTGACTCCGCTCTGATGGCGTTCCGGGTGCCTGAGGGGCCGTTTCACGGCTTTTTGATGGCGGCGGCCCACAGCGATTCTCCCACCTTCAAGGTGCGGGAGACCGCAGAAGCGGCTTCCGCCGGCAATACCCTGCGGCTCAGCGTGGAGCCTTACGGCGGCGGTGTGTGGCGTGGCTGGCTGGACCGCCCCTTGTCTGTGGCGGGCCGGGTGGTGATCCGGCAGGGAGACCGCCTTGTGAGCCGTCTGGTGAACATTGACCGGGATCTGCTGGTGATCCCCGGCGTGGCGATCCACATGGACCGGAGCGTGAACAAGGGAGCGGAGTTGAACCCGGCGGTGGACCTGTTGCCCCTGCTGGGCTGCGGAAAGGAGCCGGGAGCCTTCCGGAAGCTCATCGCTGAGGCGGCGGGAGTGCGGGAGGAGCATCTGCTCTCCACGGAGCTGTTCCTCTATCCCAGAACGAAAGCTGTGCAGACCGGCCTGAACGGGGAATTTATCGTTTCCCCCCGGCTGGACGACCTTCAATGCGTGTTCGGCTGTCTGGAGGGCTTTTTAGCGGCAAAGCCCGGCGGGAGCCTGCCGGTGCTGGCGGTGTTCAACAACGAAGAGGTGGGCAGCAACACCCGTCAGGGGGCGGATTCCACCTTCCTGACCGATGTGCTGGAGCGGATCGCCCACGGCTGCGGCCTTGACAGCGAAGCGTGGAAGGCGGCCGTCGCCAACAGCTTCATGGTGTCGGCGGACAACGCCCACGCCATCCACCCCGCCCACCCGGAGTACGCCGACAAGGGGGAGTTCCCGGTGCTGGGCGGCGGCATCGTCATCAAGTACAACGCCAACCAGCGCTACACCACGGACGCTGTTTCCGGGGCGGTGTTTCAGGCCATCTGTCAGGAGGCGGGGGTGCCGGTCCAGCGATACAGCAACCGGGCGGATCTCCCCGGCGGCTCCACCCTGGGCAATATCTCCACAGCCCATCTCTCCGTTCCTACCGTGGACATCGGCCTGCCCCAACTGGCCATGCACAGCGTCTGCGAGACGGCGGGGGCGGCGGATACGGACTATCTGGTAAAAGCTATGACCGCCTATTTTTCCAGAGATTTTCACCGCGACCGTGACGGCGGCATCGTCTTTTGACAGGGAGGGCCTATGAAGCTACTTTTCAAGCAGCGGTTTTTCTCGTGGTTCGACAGCTATGACATTTATAACGAGGCGGGGGAGACGGTCTACACCGTGGAGGGCAAACTCTCCTGGGGCCATTGCCTCCACATCCTTGACGCCGCCGGGAACCACATCGGCACGGTGAAGGAGCGGGTGCTGACGCTGCTGCCCAAATTCGAGCTGTACGAAAATGATGAATATATCGGCAGTATCCAAAAGGCATTTACTTTTTTTACCCCGAAATTCGACATTGACTGCAACGGCTGGCAGGTTCAGGGCAGCTTCATGGAATGGGACTATCAGGTAACGGAGCCTTGCGGGGCGCTGGTGGCCACCGTCACCAAGGAGCTGTTCCACTGGACGGATACCTATGTCATCGACGTGGTAAACCCCGCCGACGCCCTCCGGGCGCTGATGCTGGTGCTGGCCATCGACGCGGAGAAGTGCTCCAGAAGCAACTGAATATACAGAAGCCGAGGCCGGACGCTTGTGCGTCCGGCCTCGGTTATGTCAGACGGTTTGACTTTGAAACACGCCGTACCAGTCGGGGTCCTTTCGGAACAGCGCCGCCGCTTTGGCGACGGCAGCCTCCCGGTCGGCGGGACCGCTGACCAGAAACCGTCCCGTGTCAGGGTCGAAGTTTCCGGTGGAGGTATGGCCCGCCTTGTCGGAGACCTCCATGATCAGCCCCGCAAAGTCTGACCAGTCCCGGTCAGCCCGCAGGTGAAAGAGATCCCGGGTGCAGGGCTCGCCGCTGGGGTTGCTGCTGTATGTGGTGCGAAGCGACTTTTTATTGGAAAAGACGGTATAGATCATCCAGCCGGGCTGCCCGCTCTCAAAGCCGCTGACAGCGAACGTACCTTCAAAATGGCCATGGCCCAGCAGATTCCGGGTGTCGTGACCGCAGATCATGACCGTGTGCTCCACGGCGTATGCCGGATCATTGAACCGGTATTCCGTGGCAGTGACGGTGGTATCGATCTTCCGGGCAAAGGGCAGACAGATGACGGCTGTCAGCACAACCGCAAGCACTAAGAGAATCAGAATGACGCGCTTTTTCATGGGGCCTCCTTTCCGATGGGGAGGGTTTATTCCTCCGGTTCCGTGGAAGTCTCAGCTTGTTCTGCGGCAAATTCCTCCTTGGCCTGCGCCAGAATTTTCCGCTCCGCCTTGGTGGTGAGCTTTGTTTCGTCAAAATGCGCGAACAGGTCCGGGCGGCGGGTCATGGTGCGCTTGTAGCTCTCCTTTTTCCGCCACGCGGCAACCTTGGCGTGGTCTCCGGAGAGCAGAATCTCCGGTACGGCCCGGTCATGCCACACGGCGGGCCGGGAATACTGGGGATATTCCAGCAGTCCGTCCCAGTGGGATTCCTCCTCAAAGCACTCGGCGTCCGGCAGCACACCGGGCACCATGCGGCACACGGCGTCCGCTACTGCCATGGCGGGGATCTCTCCGCCGGTGAGAACAAAATCGCCCATAGACAGTTCCTCGTCCACACACGCGTCGATGAACCGCTGGTCAATGCCCTCGTAGTGGCCGCAGACTAAAATCAGGTGGTCATATTGGGCTTTCAGTTCTCTGGCGACGGACTGGGTGAAGGTACGGCCGCAGGGGGACATGAAGATGGTCCGGCCGGGGCCATAGGTGTTGACAACGTGCTCCCAGCAGCGGAACAGAGGGTCTGCCTGCATCACGGCCCCACGGCCTCCGCCGTAGGGGTAATCGTCCACCTGCATCTGCTTGTTGGTGGTGTAGGCACGGATCTGATGGGTGCGGATGGCGATATAGCCCCGCTCCTGTGCCCGGCCTAAGATGCTGACGTTCAGCATGGCGTCCACGGATTCCGGGAACAGGGTCAGAATGTCGATCTGCATGTCCATTTACAGCCCCTCCCAGACCTTGACCTCCATCCGTCCCCCGTCCAAATCAACGGAGCGGATAAAGGCGTCCTTCACGGCGGGGATCAGGATCTCCCGCTCACCCTTGACGGTGTAGACCTTGCTGGCGGGGTACTCGTCCACCGCCGTCAGAGTTCCTAACAGGGCGCCGGTGTCACAGTCATAGACCTCCAGCCCCAGCAGTTCATCGTCAAAATACTCTCCCTCCGGGAGAACGATGTCGGCCCGGCGGAGGAACAGGTCTTTATTTTTATAGGTCAGGGCGGCGTTCATATCGTCCACGCCGGGGAGCTTCAGCAGCACCAGCTCCTTGTGGACATGATTCGCCGTGGGGGTGATGGGCTGACCGTCGATATAAAAGGTTTTGCAGCGGGTCAGCAGCGCGGGGGAGACCCGGCGGGGCTGCACCCGCACCTCGCCCCGGATGCCGTGGGCATTGACGATGCGGCCTACCCGGATAAATTCCTGCTTCATAAAGCACTCCTTGTCTGTGTTTGATTTCTTGCCTGTTATTATATACGTTTTCGGCGGGGCAGGCAATAGAAACCTGATTTCTGAAAAAATGGGAGACTTTTTTGACGGAGATCTGCGCTTTCGTGCGATCAGCGTCTTGACGGACGGAAAAAAAGAGGGTATAAGTAATATGTTTTGCATACTGAAGAAGAGAGGAATCGTTTATGGAGACAAAACGTGCCAGTTGGGCCAGCAATCTGGGTTTCCTGATGGCGGCCATCGGCTCTGCGGTTGGCTTGGGCAATATCTGGGGCTTCCCCTACAAAATGGGTAAGTCCGGCGGCTTCGCGTATCTGGCGGTCTATGCGCTGCTGGCAATTTTCGTGGGCTTTATCGTCATGGCATCGGAGCTTGCCATGGGCCGCAAGACCGGACAGGGCGCCATGGGCACCTATCACGCCCTGACGAAGAAATTCCGGTGGATCGGCTGGCTGGCGCTGTTCTCTCCCTTTGCGGTGATGGGCTTTTACGCGGTGCTGGGCGGTTACTGCATCGAATATATGGCCCTGAACCTCAGCAACTTTGCCTTCGGCAGCGAATCGCTGGCCACCGGCGGTGAACTGTTTGCCGCCATGCTGTCCAATTCTGCCGGAGCGGTGCTGTTTGCCGCCCTGTTTCTGGCTCTGTGCTATCTTATCAACCGGAGCGGCATTTCCGGCGGCATTGAGAAGTTCAATAACGTGGGTATGCCCACGCTGTTTGTCATGCTGGTGGTCATCATCATCCGCTCCCTGACCCTGCCCGGCGCTATGGAGGGCCTGAAGTTCATGTTCGTGCCGGGATACGCTGTGGAAGCCGGGTTTGTGGCGGAGACGCCCAGCCTGCTGTCTGTGTTTGCCAGCGCCGGCGGGCAGATGTTCTTCTCCCTGTCTCTGGCGATGGGCGCCATGATCACCTACGGCTCCTACCTGAACCAGAAAGAGGATCTGGTGAAAAATTCCGCCATCATTGTGTTTGCGGATACGCTGGTGGCTACTATGGCCGGTATCGCTGTGATCCCCGCTGCCGTGGCCAACGGCATTGCCAGCGGAACGCCGCTGGACCAGATCAAGCTGGGCGGCCCGAACCTGCTGTTTGTCACCTTACAGGATGTGTTCCGGGCCATGGGCACCGTCGGCGCGCTGTTCGGCGTGATCTTTTATCTGCTGGTGCTGATCGCCGCCATTTCCTCCGCCATCGCCCTGATCGAGGTGGACATCACCTATTTCCTGGACCGAGCGGAGCAGAAAGGCAGAAAGGGAAACCGCCCCAAGGTGGCGTTTCTGGTCTGTCTTGCCATTTTCGCAGTTTCGGTGCTGGTAGGGATCGACGGTCTGGGTACCACCGGTGTGTTCCCCTGGCCTGCGACCGCCGGCTGGAACGATTCCATGCTGGACTTTGTGGATATGCTGTCTGAGGGCCTGGCCATGCCCATCGGCGCTTTGATGATGAGCATTATGGTGGGCTGGGAGATCCATCCTCAGACGGTTCTGGACGAGCTCCATATCGGCTATACCGGCAGGATCGACACCTTCTATCGGATCTGCATCAAGTATATCACGCCCATCGGTATGCTGCTGGTGCTGGCGGGACAGGTGAACGAATTCTTCTCACTGAACTGGTTCTGATTGGTTCTGAATTGATTGAATCTATCGATAGGAAGATAGATTTTCCACAACGGTAAGGAAGAGTGTGCGCGGGAAACCCAAGAAGGGTGTCCTGCGTTGTTGAAATAATACATTTTCAGAACTTTTATAAAGTACTGAAAATGAATTCAGCGGGGAGAAAAGATTTTTCGACACGATGAATCAAGGGAACGGTTATTCCGTTCCCTTGATTTTTTACTATTACTATGTTCCGCTTTTCAGCAGGCCGGCCA
>ENA-UERW01001083-UERW01001083.1-human-gut-metagenome-genome-assembly--contig:-NODE-1083-length-19793-cov-2.797068_pt1 | contig 19793 bp, 17 predicted proteins | sample MGYA00242994_ERZ507995 | MGnify/ENA primary metagenome ERZ507995 (study PRJEB26167, sample SAMN06115492) | human gut metagenome | host: Homo sapiens | place: China:Chongqing | collected 2015-04-26...
TGTGCATCATCGGCGCCGGCGGCTCCGCCCTGTCCATCCCCGCCTACCTGGGCAATGAGGAGCGGCACGGCAAGGATCTGCCCAGCCGCATCCACCTGAACAACCGCTCCGCCCCCCGCCTGGCCGAAGGCGTGCGCATCCTGGAGTACCTGAACGTCCCCATGAGCTACCATCTGTGCAAGACCCCCGAGCTCAACGACAGGATTGTGGAGGCCCTGCCCGCCGGCTCCCTGGTCATCAACGCCACCGGGCTGGGCAAGGACCGGCCCGGCTCCCCCCTCACCGACCACTGCAAATTCCCCGAGAACGGCCTGGTGTGGGAGCTCAACTACCGAGGCACCCTGGAGTTCATGCACCAGGCGGAGGCCCAGCGGGAGCGCCGGGGGCTTCTGATTGAGGACGGCTGGACATACTTTATCCATGGCTGGACCCAGGTGATCGCCGAGGTCTTCCACATCGACATCACCGGAGAGCGGCTGGCCGCCTGCGACCGGCTGGCCCGGGAAATGAGAAAGTGACGCCAAGGGGAGGGCTCTGTCATGAAGGTACTTACCACACCCCGTTCTTACGGGAAAACCGATCCCGAGGTCTTTGCCATGCTCCGGGCCGCCGGCCTGGAGGTGGTGCGCAATGAGACGGGCGGGATCCTGGACAAGGAGGGCATGAAGGCCCTGCTGGCCGACTGCGACGGCGTGATCGTGGGAGTGGATCCCATAGACGCCGAGGTGATCGCCGCCGCCCCTAAGCTCAAGGCCATCGCCAAATACGGCGTGGGGGTGGACAACATTGATCTGGACGCCGCCAATGCCCGGGATATCAAGGTCTCCCGCACGGTGGGCGCCAACGCCGAGGCGGTGGCGGACTACGCCATGGCCCTGCTCCTGGCGGTGGCCCGCAAGACGGTGCTCATTGACCAGCACTGCCGCCAGGGGGACTGGAAGAAGATCACCACCCGGGACGTGACCGGCGGCACCATCGGCATCCTGGGCCTGGGGGCCATCGGCCGCAACGTGGCCCAGCGGGCCCAGGGCTTCGGCATGAAGGTGCTGGCCCACGACCCCTTCTGGGACGAGGCGTACGCCAAGGCCCACGGCATCACCCGCGCCGCCCCCGACGAGATTTTCGCCGAGTGCGACGTCATCTCCCTCCACCTGCCCCTGACGCCGGAGACGGAGAACTTCATCGGCGCGGCGGAGCTGGCCAAAATGAAGCCGGACGCCATCCTGATCAACACCGCCCGGGGCGGCCTCATTGATGAAAACGCCCTGCTGGACGCGCTGGAGGCGGGCCGCCTCTGCGGCGCGGGCATCGACGCCTTCTCCTCCGAGCCGCCCAAGGACGCCCGCTGGTTTACCCTGGACAACGTGGTGCTCGGCTCCCACTGCGCCGCCTCCACGGCGGGCGCGTCCCGCAACATGGGGCGCATGGCTACTGCCAACCTCATCCACGATCTGGGCCTGTAGGGCGGGAGGACAGCGATGAAATACATACTGGCCCACGATCTGGGCACCTCCGGCAACAAGGCAACCCTGTTCAGCGACGAGGGGAAAATGATCACCAGCGAGGTGTTCCGCTACGACTGCCACTACTTCAACACCAACTGGGCCGAGCAGGATCCCGAGGATTTCTGGAAGGCCATCTGCGTCACCAGCCGCAACCTGATTGACAAGGCCCGCATCGACCCCGGCGACATCGCCGCAGTCTCCTTCTCCGGCCAGATGATGGGGTGCCTGTGCGTGGATAAGCAGGGCAACCCCCTGCGGCCCTCCATCATCTGGGCCGACCAGCGGGCCCAGGCCCAGGCCGCCGCCCTGGGGGAGCAGATCTCCCTGCGGGACTTCTACCACATCGCCGGGCACCGCAACAGCGCCTCCTACGGCCTGCAAAAGCTCATGTGGGTGCGGGACAACGAGCCGGAGGTGTATGCCAAGACCTACAAGGCCCTCAACGCCAAGGACTTCATCGTCCTGCGCCTGACGGGGAAGTTTTATACCGAGCCCTCCGACGCCACCTCCAACGCCTGCATTGATCTGAACACCCTCCAGTGGTCGGACAAGATCGTCAACGCCTCGGGCATCGACGGCGACAAGCTGCCTGAGATCGTCCCCTCCACCACCGTGGCCGGGGAGGTCACCCCCTGGGCCGCCGGGCAGACCGGCCTGAAGGCGGGCACGCCGGTGGTCATGGGCGGCGGCGACGGCCTGTGCTCCAACGTGGGCGCCGGCTCCATCAGCCCGGGCCGCACCTTCAGCTGCATCGGCACCTCCGCCTGGGTGGCCACCACCAGCGAGAAGCCCCTCTTTGACGCGGAGATGCGCACCTTCACCTGGGCCCACATCGTCCCCGGGCTGTACTCGCCCACCGGCACCATGCAGGCCGGCGGCAGTTCCTACAACTGGCTCAAGGGCCAGGTGGCCAAATATGAGACCGCCGTGGCCAAAGTGCAGGGCATCAGCCCCTACGATCTCATCAACGCGGAGGCGGCAAAGAGCCCCGTAGGCGCCAACGGCGTCCTTTTCCTGCCCTATCTGCTGGGGGAGCGGGCCCCCCGCTGGAACCCGGATGCCACGGCCGCCTGGCTGGGGCTGAAAATGGAGAACCAGCGCTGCGACCTCTTCCGGGCCGTACTGGAGGGGGTCACCCTCAACCTGAACATTATCCTGGAGTCCTTCCGCCGGAGCATCCCCATCGACGAGCTGCTGGTGGTGGGCGGCGGCGCAAAGGGCGCCCTCTGGTGCCAGATGATGGCCGACGTCTACAACGCCCGCATCAAGGTGCCCGTCCTGCTGGAGGAGGCCACCTCCATGGGCGCCGCGGTCACCGGCGGCGTGGGCGTGGGGGTGTTCAAGGGCTTTGAGGTCATCGACCAGATGCTCGAGCTCAACCGCACGGTGGAGCCCGACCCCGAAGCCGTGGCCGCCTACGGCCCGGTGAAGGAGGCATTTGAGGTGTGCTACAAGGCCATGCTGCCCGTCTACGAGTATATGGCGTCCCACAAGAATGCGTAAGGAGGTTTTTCCCATGAAAAAGGAACAGGTACTTGCCAAGCTTCGCTCCTGCGGCCTGGTGGCCGTGGTCCGCGCCAAGGACGCCGACGACGCCATGCGCATCGCCGAGGCCTGCATCGAGGGCGGCTGCGCCGGCATCGAGCTGACCTACACCACCCCCGGCGTCAACGCCATCATTGAGAAGATGGCCAGAGAGTATGACGGCACCGACTTTGTCATCGGCGCGGGCACCGTCATGGACCCCGAGACCGCCCGCATGGCCATCCTCTCCGGCGCCCAGTATGTGGTCAGCCCCTACTTCAACGGCGACACCGTCCGCCTGTGCAACCGCTACCGCGTGGCCTGCATGCCCGGCGCCATGAGCATCGCCGAGGTGGTGGCCGGCATGGAGGCGGGTGCGGACATCATCAAGGTGTTCCCCGGCGAGCTGTTCGGGCCGAAGATTCTCAAGTCCATCCACGGCCCCATCCCCCAGGCCGAGCTGATGCCCACCGGCGGCGTGTCTCTGGACAACGTGGCCGAGTGGATTGCGGCCGGCGCGGTGGCCGTGGGCGCGGGCGGCAGCCTGACCGCCGGGGCCAAGACCGGTGACTACGGCAAGATTACCGAGACCGCCCGCCAGTTTGTGGAGAAGATTCGCGCTGCCCGGGGCCAGTGAGGCGCGCCATGAACCCGATTGGAATGCACTACGGCTTCTGGAGCCACAACTGGGACGAGATTGCATACATACCCCTGATGGAGAAGCTGGCCTGGCTGGGCTTTGACATCTGCGAGGTGGCCTCCGCCGAGTGGGGCTATTACGACGACGCCAGGCTGCGGGAGCTGAAGGCCTGCGCCGATCACAACGGCCTGGGCATCACCTATTCCATCGGCCTGGAGGCCAAATACGACCTGGCCAGCGACGACCCGGCGGTGCGGGAGAACGGCATCCGCCATGTCACCCGCATCCTGGAGAGCATGCCCAAGGTGGGGGCGGCCATCCTCAACGGCGTGTCCTACGCCGGGTGGCAGGCCCTGCCCGACCACGGAATCACCCTGGACGAGAAGCGCCGCAAGGAGGAGCTTGCCCTGGAGTCCATGTCCCGGCTCATGAAGGTGGCGGAGGACTGCGGCGTGCTCTACTGCTGCGAGGTGGTCAACCGCTTCGAGCAGTACCTGCTCAACACCGCCAAAGAGGGCGTGGAGTTTGTCAAGCGCCTGGGCAGTCCCAACGCCCGGGTGCTGCTGGATACCTTCCACATGAACATCGAGGAGGACAGCATGGTGGACGCCATTCTGGAGGCGGGCCCCTGGCTGGGGCATTTCCACGTGGGGGAGAACAACCGCCGCCCCGCCGGCTCCACCAACCGCCTGCCCTGGAAGGACATGGCCGCCGCCCTCAAGCAGGTGAACTACCAGGGGGCCATTGTGATGGAGCCCTTCGTGCTCATGGGGGGTACCATTCCCTATGATATCAAGGTCTGGCGGGATCTCAGCGGCGGGGCCGGGGAGGCCGGGCTGGACGAGATGGCGGGCCGGGCCTGCCGGTTCCTCAAGGAGCTGACCGCGTAAAAGGAGGCAATGCGCTTTATGCAAACATCCAAGCTGTTCACCCTGCTGCCGGAGGAGCTGGTGTGCACCCCCGACGGCATGGCCATCGACAGGGACGGCAATCTGATTCTGTCCTGTCCCAACTTTGCGGATCTGTCCATGCCCAGCTGCGTGCTGAAAATCGACAAGGACCGCAACATCAAGAAGTGGTTTGACGTGCCGCGCAACGAGTACACCGGTGAGGCCCGGGCCATGGGCATCGAGTTCGGCCCCGACGGCGACCTCTATCTGGTGGACAACGCGGGCTGGACCGGAGAGCCCCACATGGTGTTCACCGGGCGCATCCTCCGCCTGCGGCTCAACGACGCGGGGGTGGTGAAGTGCACCGTGGTGGCCGACAACATGGAGCACCCCAACGGCATCCGCATCTGGGGGGACTACATGTACGTCACCCAGAGCTGCATGACCCGCCAGAAGACGGACAGCGGCAAGCTCATGAGCTGTGTCTACCGCTTCCCCCTGGACGCCGAGGGCATCCACTGCACCAACACCCTGGCCGATCCCCACATCTTCCTCACCTTTATCACCGAGAACCCCAAGTGCCAGTACGGCGTGGACGGCATCGTGTTCGACCACGACGGCAACCTCTACGTCGGCAACTTCGGCGACGGGGTGGTGCACAAAATCACCTTCAATCCCGACGGCTCGGTGAAGGAGAACCGCAAGTGGGCCTGTGATCCGGCCAACCTGAAATCCACCGACGGCATGACCATCGATCCCTACGGCAACATCTACGTGGCCGACTTCTCGGCCAACGCCATCGCCCGCATCACCCCCGACGGCCGGGTGACGCGGATGGCCTGCTCCCCCGACACCGACGGCTTCCACGGCGAGCTGGACGAGCCGGGCGAGCCGTGCGTCTGGGGGGACAAGATCATCGTCTCCTGCTTCGATCTGGTCACCGACGAGGAGAAGGTCAATGCTGGACGTGGAGCCCTAGCGAGAAACATAAAAGCCCGCCCACCCCAAGCCGGGGCGGGCGGGCTTTTTTCGGCACACGGAGAGGAGGCGCTCTCAGGGGTGAATGATAACCTTGCGGGCCTGCTTCTGGACGATGTAGTCCAGGCCCTTGCCGTAGTCCTCCAGCGGCAGCTCGTGGGAGATCAACTCCTTGACCTGCACCGCGCCGCTCTCCAGATACTCCAGCGCCCGGCCAAAGCAGTGGGTCTGGGCGAAGGAGCCGAGGATGGTGTACTCCTGGCTGAAAATGTCGTAGGGGCTGACGGGTACCTTGGCGTCGGCGGCGCAGACGCCGTAGGCCACAATCTTGCTGCCCATGTGGACAAAGTGGAAGCAGGACTCGAACACCGAGGCGGCCCCGGTGGCGTCGATGACAATGTCGAAGCCCTTGGGCATGATGGCCTTGATCTCGGCGGTGTGCTTGGACGGGTCGGCCTTGTCCATGACCACCAGGTCGGTAAAGCCATACTTGCGCAGAATGTCCAGCTTGTCGGCGTGGGGATCGGCGATGACCATGCGGCCCGCCCCCGCCCGGCGGAGCAGCTGGGCCAGGATGATGCCGGTGGGGCCTGCGCCGAACATGAGGATGGAGTCGCCGAAGCGGGGGGCGATGCGGTCCACGCCGTGGACCGCGCAGGCGGTGGGCTCGGTAAAGGTGGCCTCCTCAAAGGACAGCTTATCGCTGAGGGCGAACACCTTGTCGTGGTTGATGAGCACATACTCGGCAAAGCCGCCGGGCATGTTGCAGCCGTGGGAGTTGAAGTTCTCGCAGTACAGGGGCTTGTCGCTGCGGCACGGCTCGCAGTAGCCGCACAGCTCAGTGTTGTCGGCGGTGACCCGGTCGCCCACCTTCCACTTGGTGACGGCGCTGCCCACCGAGTCGATCACGCCGGCGAACTCGTGGCCGTTCACCAGGGGGAACTTGGCCAGGAAGCTTCCGTCGTGGATGGTCAGGTCGGTCTTGCAGATGCCGCAGGCCTTGACCCGGATGACCACCTGGTGGGGGCCGGGCTCCGGCTTGGGCAGATCTACCACGGCAAACTGCCGGGGGGCGGTGTATTGAATGGCTTTCATGCGTGCGCTTCCTTTCCGTCCGGCCGCGGCCCGCTTACAGGCCCTTGCGGCGCTTGCCCAGGGTGTTGGCCATCATGATGCCGTCAAAGACCATCTGCGGGTTGACGGCGAAGGGCTCCACGTCCCAGTAGGAGTGCATGGAGGTCTCGGCCACCTTCCTGATGTCGGCCTCGGTGGCGTCGGGAATGCCCAGATCGTCAAAGGTGGTGGGCAGGCCCACTTCCTCGAAGAAGGTGTACAGCTCGTCAAGCTCCTCGGCGGGGGCGCCCTCCACGATGAGCTGCACCAGGATGCCGAAGGCCACCACTTCGCCGTGCAGCAGCTTGGCGCAGGGCTCCAGGACGGTGATGCCCTCGGCGATGGAGTGAGCGCCCGCGCAGGAGCCGTTCTGCACGCCCAGGCCGGACAGCAGGGTGTTGGCCTCGATGACATCCTCCACGTCCTTGGTGCACAGGCCCTGCTCGGCGGCCAGCTTGGCGCTGACGCCCTTGGTCAGAATGGTCTCGTGGCACGCCTTGGACACGGCGATGCAGGCGATGGTCTGATGATAGCCGCTGTTGACGTAGTTGGGGGAGGCGGACTGCACGTTGGCCCGGCACTCCGGGTAGGTGGACAGGGCGTCGCCCATGCCGGCCACCAGGAAGCGGACCGGCGCCTTGGCCAGACTGTCGGTGTCCAGCAGCACCAGATCGGGGTCCTTCTTGTAGTGGCGGGCGCCCACGTGCTCGCCCGCGGCGGTGTAGATGACGGACAGGCCCATGGCGGGAGCGTCGGTGGAGGCGGTGGTGGGGACGATGATCACCGCCGCGTTGTAGTTGTCGGCCACAGCCTTTGCGGTGTCCATGGTCTTGCCGCCGCCGATGCCCACCACCACGTCGGGGTTCAGGGCCTTGGCCAGGCCGGTGCAGCGGAGGATCTCCTCCTCGGTGCACTGGCCGCCGAACTGCTCGCACTGGATCTGGCTGTCGCTGCCGGCGTACAGGGCCTCGAAGCGCTTCTTGTAGTCGGCGAAGAAGAACACGTCAATGAGGAAGAACACCCTGCGGCCGTAGACCTCGGTATGGGTTTTCATGTTCTCCAGCTCATAGCGGCCCTGGATGTAGCGGCTGGGGGAGCCCCAGGCGCGGGTGGAATGCTGCAGCATGGACATGGAAATGACCTCCTTATTATGTAAACAAAAATCGGATTGGTTTAGTTGCCGTCCAGCAGGGCGGGCAGCTCGTACAGGCTGTTCAGCTGCCACCGGGCCGGGGACAGATCCTGCGCCCCCGAGTCGGGGTTGTATACCGCCGCGCAGGCCAGACCCGCCGCCACGGCGGAGCGGACGCCGCTGCCGCTGTCCTCCACGGCCAACACCGCGCCGGGCGGGGCAGGACGAAAGACCCGGGCTGCCGCCTGATAAGGGGCGGGGGCTGGCTTGAGGGGCAGGCCGTCGCTGCCGGTGACGATCACTGCGGCGTCCTCGTACATCCCCAGCTCCCGCAGGCAGCGCTCCACATACCAGCGCCACGAGGAGGACACCACCCCAAAGGGGATACCCCGGCGGCGCAGGGCGTCCAGGGCCTCCTCCAGGCCGGGCATCGGCCCCACCCGGTACTCCTCCAGCAGCTGGCAGACCAGCCGGAAGTGCCGCTGGGACAGCTCCTCCGCCGTGGCCGGCCCGCCGAAGCGGGCCACCAGAGCCTCATAGAGCTGAAGGTTGGACTTACCCGCGATCTCTCCGGCGTCCGGGGGCGCGCCCCCGGACAGGCTGCGGGCCAGCTGTGCATAGGCCATGCGGTGGTATGGCTCGGTGTTGCGCAGGACGCCGTCCAGATCAAACAGGACGGCCGCAAAGGGCGGGGCTACACCTTCCATTTGGGGTTGTCGATGACGGCGGGCCTTCCGTCCCGCTCCACCACCAGCTTCCGGTAGCCCTTCTCCTCGATGGTGCCGTAGTCGTGGCCGGCGTCCCCCCGGTAGACGAAGAACATCACCAGAGGCTCGGTGCCGGTGTTGATGCTGCGGTGGGCCCAGCGGCCGGGGACGTAGAGGGCCTCGCCGGGGCCGATCTCCTTCCAGTCCACCTGGCCCTCGGGGGTCTCCATCAGCATCATGCCGTGGCCGCTGAGGCCGTAGTAGATCTCGGAGGTGTCCAGGATGGTGTGAAAGTGGCCCTTGGTCATGAAATACTCCTCCCCCACCTTTCCGGGGTAGAGGATGGTGGTGCCGAACTGGAGCACGCCGGAGTCGTCTTCGGGCAAATCCAGGCCGTAGAACTCATACAGCAGGGGGTCCCCCCCCTCCACCATGGCCCGGGCCGCCGCCTCATTGGCAAACTGGGCGGCCATGTCGGACACTCTGCGCTGGGTAGGCTTGACCTTGCCGCTCGTGCAGAAGCCGCTTACAAGGTCAAAGTCCAGCACAAACGGTTTTACATCGGACATAAGAGGCACTCCTTCTTTCTTACTTGACGATCTGGCCGCGGATGCTGCGGTCCACCGTAAGGGCGATGGCCGCCAACACAAAGATACCAAAGACAATGTTCTGATAGTAGGCGTTGACACCGATAAAGTTCATGCCGTTTTCAATGATGGCCACGGTAAACACGCCCAGGATGGTGCCCAGCTCGCTGCCCTTGCCGCCGGCCAGCGAGGTGCCGCCCAGGGCGCAGGCCGCCACAATCTTTAGGGTAAAGGGGTCTCCGATGGTGGGGGCGCTGGAGCGGAGGTTGGCCGCCAGGAAGATACCGGCCAGAGCGGCCAGCACACCGTTGATGGCAAATACCAGAATCTTTGTCCTATCCACGCCCATACCGGCCACCCGGGCAGTGCGCTCGTTGCCGCCGATGGCAAAAATGGTCCGTCCGCTGGGGGTGTAACGGGTAACACAGTGGATGAACAGGATAATGGCGATTGCCACAATCAGGGGCAGGCCCACCACACCGAAGGCGATCTTGTACCACTCCACGGTGCCCCACAGGGCTTTGGGCACCGACTCGGGGTTCTGCGTGATGAGGAGGGCCACCGACTGCCATAGGGACATAAAGCCCAGGGAGGCGATGAAGGAGGGTACCTTCAGCTTGACGTGAATGATGCCCAGCGCCAGACCGGAGGCCAGGCCAAACGCCAGAGAGACCGCCATGGCCGCCAGGCTGGTGAGGAGAGGATTGCTGAAGCTGTCCTGGAAAGCCAGCATCAGGTGGATGTAGGTCACGTTGGATACGGAGCACACCGCGCCCATGGACAGGTCAATGGAGCCGAACAGAAGCACCATTGTCATGCCTGCGGACATAATCATCAGAGGCGCCGTGTCGCGCAGCAGGTTTTTGAGGTTGCTGGTGCCCAGGAAGTTGTCCTGGGTCAGGGAGAGGGCTACCAGCAGAATAATGATGGCCGAAAAGCTAAAGTATTTTGTGATGTTGTCCCGCAGCCATGCACTCCTGCCGGACACATTGGGAGTTTTTGTCTTCATAGCTCGATTCCTCCTTACATCATCAGGCTGACCACGTCAACCTGGGAGGGCTTGTGGTCGGCGGGGGCGTCAAATTCGCCGGTGACCAGGCCGTCCTTCATGACGAGCAGGCGGGAACACAAGCCGATACATTCGTCTGTTGTATCGCCCAGTACGATTACAGCCTTGCCCTCATCCGTCATGTCGCGGATCAGGGCGTAGATCTCCTCCTTGGCGCCCACATCGACGCCGCGGGTGGGGTGGTTGAGCAGCAGGATGTCCGCACCGCTGGCCAGGGCCCGGGAGAATACCACCTTCTGCTGGTTGCCGCCGGAAAGCTGGCGCAGCAGCGCCTGGGGCCCGGGGGTCTTGATCCGCAGCTCGCCGATCCAGTGCTTGGCCTGCCTGCGCACCGCCGCGCCCGAAACAAAGGGTCCCTTGGCCATCTGCTTGGCGTTGGACAGGGCAATGTTATCCTCCACCGACAGGGTAGAGACGATGCCCTCAAACAGGCGCTCCTTTGGGATCATAAGGATGCCCTCCCTCAGCGCCTGCTTGGGCGAGCGGAAGCGGACGGCCCTGCCGCGGACCGAGATTTCCCCGAAGGAGGGCTTCTCGTCGCCGCAGAGCACCTCGCACACCTCTTCCGCGCCGGAGCCCACCACGCCGCACAGGCCCAGCACCTCTCCCCGGTGAAGTCGGAAGTTGACATGCTTGAAGATTCCGTGCAGGCCCAGGTCTTTGGCCTCCAGAAGTACATCATCCTGGGGTGCGGTCTGGCGGTCCAGATGGTAGTACTCCGTGGTGGTGGACTGGCCCACCATCATTTCGTACAGCTTGGCCTCGTCGGCGTCCCTGGTGTCCAGGCTGCCCACGCTGGTGCCGTCCTTATAGACATAGATGCGGTCGGTGACCTCCAGAATCTCGTTGAGGTGGTGGGAAACAAAGATGACCGCATGGCCCTGGGCCGCGATCTTGCGCATCTGCTTGTAGAGGTTTTCCACCTCAGCCTCGTTGAGCACGGAAGTGGGCTCGTCCAGCAGGATCAGACAGTGTTCGCTGCCGGACTGCTTGGTGACGTTCATAACCTTGGCGATCTCCACCATCTGGCGGGTGGCGAAGTTCAGATCGCTGACCTTTTTGGTGGGGCTGATGTTGGTGATGTCCACCGCGGCCAGAACCTCGGCGGCCGCCCGGTTCATCTTGGCCCAGTTGATGACGCCGGCCTTCCTGAAGTCCTTTTCATGGCCAAAGAAAATGTTCTGGGCCACGTTCAGGGTAACAATCAGGGACTGCTCCTGAAAGACCATGCCCACGCCCGCCTTGTTGGCGTCCATGGGGGTCTTGGGTTCATAGGGGGCGCCGTGGAAGCTCATGGTACCAGAGGTCTGGGGCTGGGCGCCGATAATGATCTTCAGCAGGGTGGACTTGCCCGCGCCGTTCTCGCCCACCAGACCCACGATCTCGCCGGGGTGGATCTCAAGCTCCACTCCCTTCAGGGCCTGGGTGCCGCCAAAGGTCTTGGTGATGTCCTTGGCGCTGAAGAGAATCTCCGTTCCAATCCGGCGGCCGTCCTTGGTCACGGTCTCCGCCACTGCGGAGGGGCCGTTCTTGCGTTCCAGTTCACTCATTCTGCCCGCCCCCTTATTTGCTGATGACCTTGGCGCCGCGGGCCGCAGTCAGGATGACGGCCACCAGGATGATGACACCCTGGACGCCGGTGCGGATGTTTGGGTTGACGTTCAGCATGACCAAGCCGTTATCCAGCACCGTCATAATCAGCACGCCAACAATGGTGTTGACCACGCCGCCCTTGCCGCCGGCCAGCGAAGTGCCGCCGACCACCACGGCCGCCTGGGCGGGAAACATCTTGTCGTCGCCGATGGCAATCTGGCCCTGGCCCAGGCGGATAGCGCCGATGACGCCCGCCACGCCGAACAGGAAACCGGCCAGGGTAAACACGCCGATTTTGACTTTTTCCACGCTGACGCCCACGGAGCGCGGAATGTTCTCATTGGTGCCCACGGCGTAAATATGCCGGCCGAAGGCGGTATACTCCTGAATAAAAAAGCACAGCAGGAACATCACAATGGCAACCCAGGTGATAAAGGGGATGCCCAGGAAGGTGGTGGTAGGCAGAGCCGTAATAACGGGGTCCTTGATCGTGGGAGGATGCCCCTGGTAAGAGACCATACCGATGCCCTTGCAGATGTACATAAAGGCAAAGGAGGCCATGAAGGAGGGGATTTTGAGGTAGACGTGGCACAGGCCGATGAGCAGACCGCAGAGCATGCTCACACCTACCGCAATAACCACGCTGAGGAAACCCAGATCGTACGCAAATTCACTGTTGAGGACAAAGCAGGCAAACAGGGAGCCCGCCATGCCCACGCTTCCGTCAATGGACAGATCAATGCTGCCCAGCATAATGACAAAGGTCAGTCCCAGGGCCACTACCAGGGGCAGGGCCATCTGGTTGAGAATATTCATAATATTCTTGGGGGAGAGGAAGCTGGCCCCACAGACAATGAGAAAGACAACCACAAGACAGGCCAGCACGATCAACGGTGCCAGCTTCATCATTTTTGCGCTGCGGTTTTCACTCTTGATGCGTTCGGCGAACTCTTCCGTGATGGTCGCCGCAGAATTTAATTTCATCATAATCGTCGCTCCAATTTCGCTCTAGGACGGACCACTCCCTCACACCACGGCAGCGATCTCTGACGGCGAGACTTAATATGAAGCCGGGGCTGGGACCACGATCCCAGCCCCGGCCGTTCTGACTATCCGTTATTCAGGATTGGTGCTCCGGCCGGTCACCCGGCCACGCGGCAGTCAAAGGGACGGCTGAAGTCAAACTCCGGCTTGTAGTTCTGCCAATCCTTTGCGGCCTCGGGGCTGTCAATCAGCACAGTGGGGGTGGCAAACTCGCGGAAGTCGGCGGGCAGCGCGGCGGGGTCCAGCAGGCCGGCCCAGGCCGCGTAGCAGATGGCCAGGGTATAGCCGCCCTGGAGGTATCCGTTGGAGGAGACGGTAGCGGTGGCCTCGCCGTTGGCAATGGCCTCCACAATATCGGTGTTGGCGTCAATGCCGCACACGCCAACCTTACCCTTCAGGCCCGCCGCGTCCAGCGCCTGTAGAGCTCCAGTGGCCATATTGTCGTTGGCGCACCAGATGCCGCCCACGTCGGGGTACTGGGTCAGCCAGGTTTCGACCAGAGCCAGAGCCTCGTCGGTGTTCCAGTTGGCCGTGTCGTCCGCCACGACCTCAATGTTGGGATACTCCTCCAGAGCCTTCTGAAGGCCCTCATAACGGGCGTTGGACGCGGTGTTGCCCAGCAGGCCCTGCACCACGAAGATCTGGCCCTCGCCGCCCATGGAGTCGAACAGGGCCTTGGCGATATTGTAGCCGTTCACCACGTTGTCGGGGGAGGTGTGGATCACCCAGTTGGGGTCCAGATCGGAGGGGCCCACATCGGCGGGCTTGTTCCAGGCCGTGCCCAGATAGCCGCCGGACTCCGCCATGGCTTCAGCCAGGGAGTAGGCAATGGTGTCCTCGTTGGGATCGGCGTAGGCAATGGCGTTGCCGTTGGCCTTGGCCGCAAACTGGCGCATGTTGTCGACTTCCTTGGCGCTGTCGCCCTGGGAATCCAGCACCTGCATCTCATACTTCTGACCGATGGAATCCAGATATTCGGCAAAGAGCTTCATGCCCTCGTTGATCGTGGCGATGTACGGGTTCTCCAGACCGCGGACAGAGACGGCCAGGTACAGGGTGGTGTCCAGCTTTTCCTGTGGGATCTGGGCGGGATCGATCACAAAATTGGCATAGTCTACGTCGTTCTGGGCGGGAGTGGTCTCGCCCTGAGCCGGGGTGGTTTCACCGCCGCCAGTGGGGCTTTCAGCCGGATCTGTGCTGCTGCCGCAGCCGGCCAGCAGTCCGACCAGCATGGATGCGGAGAGGACCGTTGCAATGAGTTTCTTCTTCTTCATTCGGGTGTTCCTCCTTCTTGTATTGGGTTGCCTTGCTTACAAAACGGCCGTTGTCCGCGGCCGACTTTGTGTTTATGGTATCCGGTTTGCGCCGGACTGCGTTGCATTGATACTATGTAGTAACATATCGTTGCCCTTAGTATAGCTCAAATTTTAAACTTGTCAATATAGCTTTTATAAATTGGTGCATAATTTACGTTTTTTCACTGTCCAAATTATTGATTCTGCACACAAGCGTAATAGGAACCGTTTTTGTATCATAATATATGCAGTATCATACCGCTTATTTCCTTCCTTTTCCATGGAAATATGTATAAAACTCATTTTATTTTTGCATCCAATTTAGTTGCATTTTTAAATGCTTTGTGTTATGATCTCTCTTGTAAATACATGCTGCTTTGTTTTTTATCTTGTTATGTAGTGACATTCCAATATTACGATATTCATTAAAGGAGGGCCTTTTTTATGAAAACGCTGGTCGTCGAGAGAGATGGCAGGATTACCGTTCACGAGGTCAACAAGCCCCGGTACAACGAGTATCAGGCGCTGGTTAAGACCATTGCCTGCGGCATGTGCGGTACCGACATCAAGCTCATCCACCGCACCTTTAAGGGCTTCCCCGAATCGGTCTACCCCATTATGCTGGGCCATGAGGGCGTGGGCGAAGTCGTGGAGGTGGGCTCCAAGGTCAAAGGCCTTAAAGTGGGCGACAAGGTGCTGCTACCCTTTGTGGATCCTGACCCGGAAAACCTGCCTGGGCTGGGCTCCGGCTGGGGCGCGTTGAGTGAGTACGCTGTGGTGTGCGATCCCAAAGCCCCCTGGCCCGGCGGCGCTCCCGACTGCGCCTTTGCTCAGACGGTGCTGGACGACGATCTGGACCCCGTGGACGCCACTATGATCGTCACCTTCCGTGAGGTGCTCTCCAACATCCGCTATTTCGGTATCCAGCCCCAGGACTCCGTGGTAGTGTTTGGCTGCGGCCCTGTGGGTCTTACATACCTGAAGTTTATGAGCCTGCTGGGTGTAAAGGATCTGGTGGCCTGCGACATCCTGCCCGAAAAACTGGAGCAGGCCAGGAATTACGGCGCTACTCACCTCATTAACAGCAAGGAGTGCGATGTGCGCGCCGAGGTGCGCAAGCTCTTCCCCGGCGGTGTGGACTACGTGCTGGACGCGGCCGGTTCCCCCGCCATTGTAAACCAGGGCATGGGGCTTATCAAGGACCGTGGCTCAGTGCTGTGCTACGGCGTGCCCGAAAAGGAGGAGGTCACCATCGACTTCAGCCCTGCCGACTACAACTGGCGCGTCATTTACCAGCAGATGCCCCGCAAGCGCGAGGAAGGCGAGGCCCACGCCCAGGTGGTAGAGTGGATGCGCTCCGGTGAGCTGAACATTAAGGACTTTATTTCCGACTACTTCACCTTTGACCAGGCCGTGGAGGCCTACCAGAAGCTGCTGGACCGCAAGATTCTGAAAAAGGGCATTATTACCTTCTAAAAAGTACAATGAGAGGCCCCCGGCGCGTTGCGCCGGGGGCTTTTATAATGGCTTCGCTTCCGTCAGGTCCGTCCGCCGCCGCGTCCACCGTGTCGGGGGAGATCCCCACCGCCGAAGCCGAAGTCGGCCCGCTTGCGGCGGAGGAACCAGACCGACAGCAGGCAGGAGAGCAGCTCCGCCAGCGGCACGGCCAGCCACACGCCGTCCACCTCCAGCAGGCGGGGCAGCAGAAGCAGCCCCAGCAGCAGGAAGCCGAAGGTGCGGGCAAACGAGATAATGGCGGAGGTGCGCCCATCGGACAGGGCGGTAAAGAGGGCGGAGGAGAAGATATTTACCCCGGCGAAGAGGAAAGCGGGGGCGAACCGTCGAAAGCCGTCCAGGGCGATGGCGTACACCTGGGAGCCGGGCGTGGAGAAGATCCCCACCACCACCCCGGACAGGGCCAGGGCCACCACCAGAATAGCCACAGACGAAACCAGGATAAACCGCAGGCAGTAGCCGAAAATACGCCGCATCCGGTCATACCGCCCCGCCCCCCGGTTGAAGCTGAACACCGGGGCCACCCCCATGGAGAAGCCCATATACAGGGCCACCAGAAGGAACTGGGCATAGAGCACGATGGTGATGGCGGACACGCCCGCCTCCCCCAGGTAGGCCATCATAATAGCGTTAAAGAGAAAGGTAGTCACCGCCATGGACAGGTTCGTCACCATCTCGGACGCGCCGTTGAAGCAGGCCCGGCCCAGCATGCGCAGATCCCCGTGGGGGCGGCCAAAGCGGAGCCCCTGCCGGCGGAGCAGGAAAAAGAGCACCCCCGCCACGGCGGGAATCGAGTAGCCCGTAACAGTGCCCAGGGCAGCGCCCAGTATGCCCATCTGCATAGGCCCCATATAGAGATAGTCCAGCACGGCGTTGGTGACGCCCGCCGCAGTCGCCAGCCCCAGGCCCAGGCCGGGCCGCCCGGCAGTGACAAAGAAGCTCTCAAAGAGGAGCTGGAGCATGGCCATGGGTGCAAAGCAGAGCTGCACCCGCAGATAGGTGACCGTATCGTCCAGCAGCAGATCGCTGGCCCCCAGCAGCCGGGCCAGCGGCCCGGAGAAGAGAACCCCCGTCAGGCAGCCCGCCAGGCCGATGCACACCGCCACCAGGGCCAGAAAGCCGAAGTCCCTCCGGGCCTCCTCCAGATATCCAGCCCCCATCTTGTGGGCCACCACGGCGGAGCCGCCGGTGCCCAGCATGATCCCCATGGCCAGGGTAAAGCTGATGGCAGGATAGGCCACATTGGCGGCGGCCAGGGCGTTCTCTCCCACCAGGCGGGCAATCAGCACCCCGTCCACGATGGTGTAGAGGCTGACCACCAGCATCATAATAATGGTGGGCAGGGCAAAGCGCAGCAGCCCCGGCAGGTGGAAGTCGCGGTCCAAGCGGTTGGTCATGGATAAATGTCCTCTCTTTCTCATGGCTGTTTCTCCGGCCTGCGACCGGTACAGATGGCGCAAAGTCTGGCTCCATTATACCATTCCGTACCGCTTTATGGTATAAGAAACCACTGTCGGCCGTCAAGTGCGGTATGAAGCCTTGGTCATGGCCGGAGGACGGTTGCCGCCGGGCCTGCTTTCTGTTATAATGGAATTAACTCTAAGGAAAATCCGAGAAGGGGGCATTTTCATGCGGAAGGTGACCTGTGCGAGTTGCGGCCGGCCCTACGACTACGACAGCGACGACTTCTGTCCCAAGTGCGGCAGCTACAATCCCCCGCCGGACCGCGCAGGGGCCCGCCCGGCGCAGGCTCCGCCCGCCCGCGTTTCGGCCGCTTCCAAGGACCGGCCGCGCCCGGCGGCCCAGCCCAAGACCCCACCGGTGGGCCCCCGGACGGTGTCCTACGGCGGCCCCCAGGGAGGGACGCCCTGGGAGGAGCCCCCCGCACGGAGGCAGCGCTCCCCGCTCAAGCTTCTGGTGCTCGTGCTCGTGTCGCTGTTCCTCCTCTGCATTGTCCTGCCCTTCGTGTTGGGTCTTATGCTTAACCTGTCCGAAGCCTTTGCGGGCCGCCGCCCAGAGCCGGGGGCGGTTGCCCAGGCGGAGCCCGCCGGCGGGACTCACGCCCTTTGGGAGCCCTTTTCCATTCACGGTACCCAGCAGGTGACCGTGGAGGACCCCTGGGAGGTGGATCTGACCTACGTACCCCTGGCCCGGCGGGAGGGCTTCCGCTGCCTGGCCGTGGATCTCTGGGTGGAGGGGGGCGAGCGCCGGGACGACCTGACCTTTTTTCCCGCCGAGCTGCGGCTGGAGGACGGCACCGCCCTTCTGGCGGAGGACGACGCCTCCCTGGCCCGGCAGCTCAAGGACGCGGGGGTATATCTGGTCACCCTCTCCGACGCCCAGTGGGAGGACCCCCTGTACGGCCAGATGATCTTCTTTGTCCCCGAGGATGCCTCCGGCGGGGCCGTGCTGGCTTTGTACGAGGGGGAGCCGGACAGCAGCACCCCCTCTGCCGTCCATCAGATTCCCCTGGAGCTGCCCTGGGGCGCGGTCGGAACCGTGTAAAAAGGAGCAAATCAGATTGAATAACATCACTCTCATCGGCATGCCCGGCTCGGGCAAGAGCACCGTGGGCGTCCTGCTGGCCAAGGCCCTGGGCTTTCAGTTTGTGGACGTGGACCTCCTCATTCAGCAGCGGGAGGGGGCCCTCCTACAGGAGCTGCTGGACAACCGGGGCGTGGAGCCCTTTTTGGACGCGGAGGAGGCGGCCATCTGCTCCCTGGCCTGCACGGGCGCCGTCATCGCCCCCGGAGGCAGCGCCGTCTGCCGGGCGGGGGCGATCGGCCACCTGAGGGCCCTGGGCCGGGTGGTCTACCTCCACGTCCCTCTGCCGGAGCTGGAGCGGCGGATACACAACATCACCACCCGGGGCATCGCCATGGCCCCGGGCCAGACCCTGGCCGACGTGTACGCCGCCCGGGAACCCCTCTACCGGCGGTACGCCGACCTCACCGTGGACGTGGGGGAGGGGAGAGGGCTGGAGGAGACGGTAGCCGCCGTGCTCCAGGGCCTGCTGGGGCTCAACACCGCCCAGGCCCAGGGCTGAGCCGCGCCCACTTGTATTTTTCCAAATTTGTGGTATACTTTAGGAGTACGAATATCGCGTGCGAAATGCCCGCTGGTTTTCCGGCGGGCTTTGCCGCGTTTTCCCCCACCTCTGCGCGGTGGGGTATGACCCGCAACCGCCCCCCGGCGCAGGAGGGGCCAAAACGCTGTAAAGGACGAACAACATGACCTTTCAAGAACTCGGCCTCAACGAGCCCATCCTGCGGGCCCTGGCCGACCAGGGCTACGAGCAGCCCTCTCCCATCCAGGCAAAAGCCATTCCCCCCGCGCTGACCGGCCGGGACGTGCTGGGCTGCGCCCAGACCGGCACCGGAAAGACCTGCGCCTTCGCCGCCCCCATTCTCCAGCAGCTTAGCGGCCATAAGGCCCAGGGCCGCCCCATCCGGGCCCTGATCCTCACCCCCACCCGGGAGCTGGCCCTCCAGATCCAGGAGAGCTTTGAGGCCTATGGCAAGTACCTGCCCCTGCGCTCCACCGTCATCTTCGGCGGCGTGGGCCAGGCCCCCCAGGTGGAGCGGCTGAAAAATGGCGTGGACATCCTGGTGGCCACCCCCGGCCGCCTGGGCGACCTCTACGGCCAGAAGCTCATCGACCTGTCCCGGCTGGAGATCTTCGTGCTGGACGAGGCCGACCGGATGCTGGACATGGGCTTCATCCACGACGTGCGCCGCATCCTTGGCTGGCTGCCCGCCCAAAAGCAGACCCTCTTTTTCTCCGCCACCATGCCCCCCGAGGTGCAGGGGCTGGTGGACTCCCTGCTGCACAACCCCGCCAAGGTGGCGGTCAACCCCATCTCCTCCCCGGTGGAGGTGATCGACCAGAAGCTCTACTACGTGGACCGCGGCAACAAGACCAGGCTGCTCGCCGCCCTCATCCGGGAGCTGGACGTGAAAAACGCCCTGGTGTTTACCCGCACCAAGCACGGGGCCAACAAGGTGGCCGGGGATCTGGTCAAGGCGGGTATCTCCGCCGCCGCCATCCACGGCAACAAGAGCCAGACCGCCCGACAGCAGGCCCTGGCCGACTTCAAGAGCGGCGCGGTGCAGGTTCTGGTGGCCACCGACATCGCCGCCCGCGGCCTGGACATTGAGGAGCTCTCCCACGTGTTCAACTACAACCTGCCCGACGTACCGGA
>ENA-UERW01001094-UERW01001094.1-human-gut-metagenome-genome-assembly--contig:-NODE-1094-length-19659-cov-3.159790_pt1 | contig 19659 bp, 17 predicted proteins | sample MGYA00242994_ERZ507995 | MGnify/ENA primary metagenome ERZ507995 (study PRJEB26167, sample SAMN06115492) | human gut metagenome | host: Homo sapiens | place: China:Chongqing | collected 2015-04-26...
GGGAAGGGGAGGAGAAACTTTTCTTCAGAAAAGTTTCTCCTCCCCTTCCCCAATCTTTTTCCCCTAAACTTCCGTAATGACCGGAACCACAACCGGATCGCGTCCTACGACCTTGCGGAAGAAGCTCCGCAGGGAGGAACGGATGCGATCGCCAAGGCGCGGGATGCCGAGCCGCGGAGAAGTTTCGAGATGATCGAGGACAAGACACTTGGCATCCTCAAGCAGATGGCTGAACTGCTGCTCAAACACAAAGCCCTTGGAAATCATGTCCGGGCCGTGGATGACCTCGCCGGTCTCCTCGTCAAGCACCAGTACAACGACGACAACGCCGTCGCCGCCGAGAAGCTGACGCTCGCGCAGAACGAGATTGCCCACATCGCCCACGCCCTTGCCGTCCACAAGAATGGAATCGGCGGGGATCTTCTCCTCAAGCCGAATGGTATCAGGCAGCAGGGTCAACGGCTCGCCATCGTCGAGGATGAACGTGCGCTCGGGCGCAATGCCCCAATCACGGGCCAAATCGCGGTGCTGGATCAGATGGCGGTACTCGCCGTGAATCGGCACAAAGAACTTGGGCCGTACGGCGTCGAGCATGGTGCGGAGCTCGTCGCGCCGACCATGGCCGGAAACGTGCACGGGGCGCGTCCCGTCGTGGCAGACATCGGCCCCCATGCGGTACATCTGGTTGATCAGCCGGTTGACGGCGCGCGCATTGCCCGGAATGACGCGGGAAGACATGATCACCGTGTCGCCTTCCATGATGGAAAGCTGACGGTGCTCGCCGGACGCAATGCGGGAAAGTGCGGACAGGGGCTCTCCCTGAGAACCTGTGGCGATGACCACCATGCGCTCAGGGGAAACATCGGGGATGGTCTGGTCCGTAAACAGCTCGGGCGGCATACGCATGAAGCCAAGATCCCGGCCGCGCTCAATATTGTTCACGAGGCTGCGGCCGCTGACCACAACGGCGCGGTCGAATTCGCGGGCCATGTCGAACACCATCTGGATGCGCTCGATATGGCTGGAAAAAAGCGTGATGACAATACGGCCTTTCGCTTCCGAAAAAATCTCGTGGAACGTCTCGCGCACCACTTTCTCTGACTGGGTGTGCCCTTCGCTCTCGGCATTGGTAGAGTCGGAAAGCAACAGCCGGACGCCGTCAGCGCCCGCGAAACTCCGCAGGGCGGGCAAATCCGTGCCGACGCCGTCAGAAGGAAATTCATCGATCTTGAAGTCGCCCGTATGCACGACTTTTCCCACTGGCGTATCCACCGCAAGGGCGTATCCCTGCGGGATGGAATGGCTCACCGGAATGAAATGGAAACGCAAGCCGCCGAGCGCCAACTCGTGTTCGGGGGTCACGGTAATGAGTTCGGCCCGGTCGAGGAGGCCGCGTTCACGGAGCTTGTGCTCCACGAGCGCCAGCGTCATGGGGGAGCCGTAGACTTTCAGGCCCTTGATAAAAGAAACCAGCCAAGGAACCGCTCCGATGTGGTCTTCGTGCCCGTGCGTAAGCACCACGCCGAGCAGCCGCCCGCGCTGAGCCAAGATGGGCTCCAGCGGCGGAATGACCACATCCACGCCAAGTTGCTGGTCATCAGGAAACATGATCCCGCAGTCGACAAGAACACACCCTTCGGACGTGTTCCACATCTGGCAGTTCATGCCTATTTCACCCAATCCCCCTAGGGGAGTAATCGTCAAAAAAGTATCCGTCATTATGCTCTCTGTTCGTAGGTTATTGTCGGAAGTTTACCCGAAGCCCGGCGTTTTCACAAGACGTTATCGTAAAGGACGGGCACGGAAAAAGATAAAAAAATAAAGTAATTTCAGCGAATAATAAAACGAAGCCCTTCCCACAGCAGCCAGCGGACGCAAGCGGATATAAACGCCAAAAGGCCGGGGTTTCCCCCGGCCTGAACAAATCTGAAACGGGCCTCGCGGCTTAACGCTCCGAATACTGGTAGCGAGCACGAGCGGCGCGCTGACCGTACTTTTTGCGTTCCTTCTTACGGGCGTCGCGGGTCAGGAACCCTGCACGCTTCAGGACGCCGCGCAGGGACGGGTCGGCGCTCAGCAGGGCACGGGAAATCCCGTGACGAACGGCTTCAGCCTGACCGGTCACGCCGCCGCCGCAGACGTTGACCTTCACGTCGAACTTGTCCACGAGCTTGGTAAGGACCAGAGGCTGGCGGATGATCATCTGAAGGGTCTTGCGGGGGAAGTAATCTTCCACTTTACGACCGTTGACTTCGATAGCGCCGTTGCCGGCATAGAGACGGGTACGAGCAGTAGCGTTCTTGCGACGGCCCGTGCCGTAATCAAACTCAGACATGATTGACTCCTGGCCTCGTTAGTACGGGAAGGACAGAGGCTTCGGGCCCTGGGCAGTATGCGGATGCGTGGGGCCAGCATACACCTTGAGCTTCTTCAGCATGGCACGACCCAGACGATTCTTGGGAAGCATACCACGGACGGCGTGCATCAGCACGTCGGCAGGCTTCTCAGCAAGGAGCTTGTCGAGCGTAATTTTACGCAGACCGCCCACATAGCCGGAATGATGGTAATACTTTTTCTTTTCCAGCTTGGCGCCGGTGACCTTGATCTTTTCGCAGTTGACAACGACGATAACGTCGCCATTGTCCATGTGAGGAGCAAATTCGGGCTTGTGCTTGCCGCGGAGGCGATGGGCAATTTGGGCGGCCAGACGGCCGAGAACCTGATTGTCCGCATCCACTACAAACCACTGGTGGTCGATATGCTCCGGAGTGGGGCTAAACGTCTTCATGCTGAAGCGTCTCCTCTGCTAAAACTTGTAGAACGAAATGTATAAAATGCCAGAGCAGGCTTGTCAAGCGACAAAACCGTTTTCCTTCTGCGCTCGGCAGAACAGAACCGTTGCCGGGGACGCCCTAGCATCGATTCTCATAACATGGCGCTTTTGATAAAACGCCCTGGAACCGCCCGGCGTCTGCCCCTGCCGCCCTTTGTGAGGAAAGGGAGAAAGGAAATCCGGACATTGTTCGGAGCAAAACACAACGCGGGGCAGCCACAACCATGCGAGTAACGGATCACAAGGGAGAAGCCGATGTCCGCAATCCGAAAAAGCCTTTTACAGCTTATGTTTTCCGGTTCGTACATGCGCCGCTGGAACGACAAACTGCGTCCCGTGGAACTCTACGAAATAGACAAGCAGGCGCATAAAATGATTGTCGCCTGGATGCTCACGCTCCTGAACAGCGGTGGTTATTCTGCCTCAGATCAACTTAAATTGCAACAGGAAGTTATAGAAAGAGGGCTTTTTGATTATCTGTACCGTCTGGTCACAACCGACATCAAGCCCCCCGTATTTTACCGTATCTGTGAAAACGAGAAAGATTACAAAGAACTGACGGAATGGGTCCTCAAAGAGCTTCGCCCCGTGCTCGGCGCGCCGGACGAAGGTTTCTGGGAGCGCCTTTCCGCCTACCACAGGAACCGGGATCGGACGAGCCTCCCGGATCGCATTCTCACGGCGGCCCACCACTACGCTTCGGGGTGGGAATACAACGTCATCAAGCCATTCAACACGTTTGACGAGGAAAATCAGTCCATTGCCGAATCCTTCACCGAGCGTCTCGACAGTCTGACCGATCTGTGCGGCGTGAACGAACTCATACAGGGGCACGCCTTTTTCAGCGATTCGCCCACGGCCTTGGGGCGTTTCGCCAAGCTGTGCGGACAGCTCCGTTTCCAGATCCGCTGGGCCGACACGCCCCGCGTGCCGGAAACCTCCGTGCTCGGGCACATGTTCCTCGTTGCGGGTTATGCGTATTTTTTCAGCCTCTCCCTCGGAGCCTGTCCCGCGCGCCGGGTCAACAACTTCTTCGCCGGACTGTTCCACGATCTGCCGGAACTGCTTACGCGGGACATCATCACCCCGGTCAAACGCTCCGTAAACCAGCTCCCAAGCCTTCTGCGCGCCTACGAACTACAAGAGCTGGAGCGGCGTGTCTTCGGCCCCCTCGCCGCCGGGGGGCACGACCGGCTGGTGGAACGCCTCCGCTACTATCTCGGCCTCGTCGGTGAGGGTGTGACGTCAGAGTTCGACGAAACCATCCGGGACAGCTCAGGGCAAGTGCGCTGCCTCGGCTCGTTCGACGCCCTCCACGCCAACGGCAATGAAGACGGACTCGATCCCAAGGATGGGACGCTGCTCAAGGTTTGCGACAACCTTGCCGCGTTCATCGAGGCGCACTCTTCCGTCCGCACCGGGATCTCCTCCCCCAACCTGCATGAGGCCATTGCCCGGATCAGGGGCGATTTCCGCCATCGCTCCCTTGGCCCGTTGTCGCTCGGGACGATCATTGCGGATTTTGATTAAGAAAAAAGGAGAGGGGGCGGGAGGGGCTTTCTGAAGAATCCCCATGAAGGGGACAAGCGGCCCTCCCCCACCCTCTGCAAAGACTTTCATTAAAGATCAACGATGAGAAGGGTGGCTTACCGGACATCCCGCTTGTCGGCCTTCCCCCGGCGGCTCCGAGCAGGCTCCCAAAACGGCAGGCCTCACCGGACAATGCGGGAATGGATTCTCGCGAAAGGCGCATGTGAATGGGACTCTATTGGGATTCGACAGTTCCGTTGAAATCCCTGAGCCCACAAAAAAACGAGCGCTGCAATACAGTGCCCGTTTTTTTATCCTTTGGTAGCTCTTACCGAAAAAAGGCCTTACCCCGGCAAAACAGCCCCCCCGCCGGGAAAACTCCCGTTCCGCCCCCAATCGAAAGCCTTGGGAGCGGAGGGGCTGGAGAAGGGGGAACCGTGGGGATGCTCCCCACTTCTTCAGAAGGGTCCCTTCCCCACTTCCAGCTCTCACGCTACCCCATATTCACCATAAAAAAGTACACAATCGGCGCAAGAAGCAGCCGATACACGGCGAAAGGCCGCAGGGTGATGCGCCCCACAAGGGCGATAAACGTCTTGATGGCGAGCCAGCCGAAAAGGAAGGCGAAAAACAGCCCGGTAGCGAACAACGGAATATCATCCACCGTGAAGAGGGACCACGTCTTGAGGAGATCGTAGCCGGTGGCCGCAAACATGATCGGCACCGCCGCCACAAACGAATATTCCGCGGCAAGAGCGCGCTTCTCGCCAAGCAGCATCCCGCCCATAATCGTAGAGCCGGAGCGGGAAAAACCCGGCCATAGCGCCATGCACTGGCAAAGGCCGATGCCGAGCGCCAGTTTGGGCGTCACCTCGTCGATACTGGAATACTTAGGCGGGCGCTTCGCACAGTAGCTTTCCACAAAAAGCATCAGCAAGCCGCCGACGGCAAGCGAAAGCGACACGCTAAAGGGGGTGAAAAGCTGCTTGATGTACGAATGGAGGAGCAAACCCAAAACCGACGGCGGCAGCGTCGTCAGAAAAAGGAGCCAAATCCCCCTCAACCCGGCAAAAGGTTTCGGGGCTGACGTTTGCACCCGGCCGGGCAGCAGCAACCCCATGAAACGGTCCCAATACACCATCAGTACGGCGAAAATGGAACCAAGCTGGATGGCGACCTCAAATGTGCTGGCCTTCGGGCCCGTGAACCCAAGCAGGTCTCCGGCAATGACCAAATGCCCCGAAGAAGAGACCGGCAGGAATTCGGTCAATCCCTGCACAGCCCCCATGATGAGGCCGGTAGAAAACCAATCCATGTGCTACTCGCAGGCGTTACACGGCGTTATGGCTCTGGCGGCGAAAGCGACGGCCTCACGGTACAGATGGGGCGGCGCGTACGGCGTGAGGACACGGGTACGGTTGGCGCCGACCACCAGCGACATGAGAATCTGGGCCGTTTCCTTCACGAGCAGCTCGCGGATGGAACCGTCTTCAATGCCCCGCCACAACTGCTGTTCCAACAGTTTGTGAATGTCGTTGAACTTTTCGAACATCAACTCGCGGTCGTCGGTCGTCTTCATGTCGCTGTAAGGCGAACAGCGCACAAGGACAAGCCAGTTGGAGTCGGGATCAATCGAAAAATCGAGATACGCCTTGCAGAAATTCAACACGCTCTCGCGGCCATTCTTGCCTTCGTCGCACGCCCGCTGCAAAACTTCATGAAAGCGTTCGAGGACGTCCATGCCTGCGGCAAGAAAAAGCTTTTCCTTGTTTCCATAATGATGGGTCAACAACCCGAGAGCCACTCCCGCACGTTCGGAAATCTTCTTGAACGTGGTTTCGGTATAGCCGCATTCGCCAAAAAGTTCCTTCGCGGCCTTCAGCAAGGCCTCCTTCTTCGTCATGGCCATATGATCCCCCCAAAAAACATGATCAAGAAACAACGCTGTTTAGTTGCGCAACCAACAGACTATGCTACAGGATTCCGCTCGTCAACGGAAAAGTATGCCTCGTGTGAGCGGCGTTCTTATACTGTTCAAAAAAGAATTGCACCCTTTTTTTCATACAGCGGAAAAAGGAAGCGGTATTCACTCCTTCCCGGAAGAAACCGGATAGACGCGCCATACGAGCGCACCGATGACCAGCGCCACGCCGATCCCCATCGCATACGGCCCGCGCCATCCTATATATGACCAGCCGATCCCGAAAAACAGCGGCGAAAGGCTTTGGCTAAGCCGCAGCACCGTACCGTTCATAGCCATGACGATGGCCCTGTTGCGCGTTGGGGCAAGCGTGGTCATACGGGCGTTCAGCAAGGGGAACGTCAGCCCCTGCGCCACTCCGCCGATGAAAATGGGCAAAGTCAGCCACCAGAGCGAGGACACGGCGTCGGGAAGAACCAGCATGAGCGTTTGAGCCACGACGTAGCAGCACGTAGCGCTCAGCATCAAACGGCGGTGCGAGTATTTCCGCCCGAGCCACGCCAGATTCATGGCAATGGCCGCCGTACCCAGCGAAGCCACGGTAAAGACGGCTCCGATATGGGAAGGGGTTGCTTTATATAATAGGTCGGCGAGCAGAGGGAAATAAGTGATGGTAGGCCCGTAAAGAATGCAGAAACAGAGAAAAGTCAGCCCGAAAAGCCCGATTGCGGCGGAGTGGAAAATGATGGAACGGCTATCCCGCGCGTACTGTTTCCAATCCATGCCGGTATGCGGGCGCTCCAGCGGGACACTCAGGGCAAGCAGCCCCACCGGCAGCGCGGCCAGGGAAATCCAGAACGGCCACCTCCAGTCCATCTCACCGAGGAAGCCGCCGATGGCCGGGTACAACGCGGTGCCGAAGCTTATCGTGGCGCCGACCATGCCCATGACTTTGGGGCGATCCGCTTCCTTATAGAAATCACCTACCAGCGTCCCGTACAAGATCCCCAAAGGTGCGGCCCCCAGCCCTTGTATGGCTCGCCATGCCAGCAGGTTCTCGAACGAATCGGAAAAAGCGCACCCCATTCCCCCACAGGCGAACAGCAGCAGCCCCGGCAGCAACACCGCCTTGCGTCCGAAACGGTCGGCAAGCACGCCCGCCACCGGCGTCATAAACGCGCTCGGCAGCGTAAAGCAGGTGATCAGAAGCGCCACCCCTGCGGCGTCCTGATGAAAAACGGCCCCCAGCTTAGGCAGAATAGGCAACGTGATCGAGACGCCCATAACCCCCATGAGGGCCACGCACAGCACAAGAACCAGCCCCGCAAGACTGACGGGGCGGGATTGCCCCTCTTGAGATGCCTCGCCGGGCAGGCCGTCCTTTGTCACGTGTCCTCCTCATCGTTACGGGTGGATTCTCCGAATTCGCCGCTACGGATTTGGAGAGCCGATATGGCCGCAGTGTGCTTCAATCCCGCCAGCCAGACAACCTTTTTCCAAGGTTGATCTCCTGGCGGTTCCAAAGATAGCGAATAGAACGCATTACAGGGTGCAACGTCTCCCGCCGATTCCGCTCACGCGCTTCCTCAAGCAATGAGATCCACTTTTGCGTCAGCATATTCACGTCAAAGGCTTGCGCCCGCTTCGCGCCGTGTTCCGTCATCCTCCGGTATAAACCAGATTCCTGTTGCAGGCGATCAATGGAGTCCAGCACGACCTCGGCCGAGGCTGCTTCCAGAAAATCCAGCGGGGAGGTACGCAGTTCCCTGTAGGCCGGTTCCGGGCCAAGTAGAGCGGGTACGCCCGCTTTCCATGCGTTGATCAGCTTGGATGCCGGTTTGGTTGCCAGCACAACAGGAGGGCAATCACGGATTGCCAGCACGGCATCCACATGCTGGTAATCGTGCCATTCCCCCTGGAGACGGTTGACGAAGCGTCCCCCCCGCTGCCGCAGGGCATCCTGAAGGGCACCGGTCTTCACGAACTGCGGTTCATATTGATCGCTGCCGAAGTAAGCAATCGTTTCAAGGCGATCTCCCCGTGCGGGATCTCGTGGAATCAAACCCGGCTGGGGCCAATGCGGCATCGTCCGCCGCAGCCCCGTCTCCCCCATCAACCCGTTCTGCATAACGGTCATATCGGATAACGCGGGGCGGGGCCGGTCCGCTTGCGCGACAACGGCAAAACACCGGTGAACTCCCTGTGCAGGGGTCGCATCATCCCAATGGAAAACGCACACGGCATTGTCGACAGCTCTGCAGCTTAATACGGGGTCAAAGGGGCAATCAACAGCGCATAGCCGCGCCCATGTCAGTATTATCCAGCAATCCCGTCCGGAAATGATCCGTTCCGGGCATTCGTCCGGAGCAAAGGGGCGAGGTTCGGAAACAAGCTCAGGCCACTTCTTGAAAAGATGTTTCTCATTGACGACAAAGTATATTTTCTCTCGCGAACAAGCACGGGACGACATGGGCGGCTCACTCCACCGCGTGATATTCACAGCGGATTGTTTGAGATATGAAGAACGTATTTTTCATTATACCATAGAATAAAGTAAGATATGTCTTTATATTGTTTACTTGACCAAACAGCGGCTTACCAAAACAAAAACGTTCCTGCCTGACGGCATCCAATCAATATTTTTTCTACATAATCGTCCATAATAACTTGCGCAATTCTTTTTTTGATATGGCACACAATTTGTGACTCTTCGATCAAACAGTCGACAATGCTTGCACTAACGGGAAAAACACCACATACTATAGGGTAACTTTTGGGGAAGGTTTCTTTTCTTCTTTCACAATTCTGTCCAAGGTAAAGGAGTCATTATGTCCGTTGAACTGCTTGCTATGGTAGCGGTTCTGCCCATTTTGGTGGCGCTCATCCTTATGGTCGGCATGAGATGGCCCGCAACGAAAGCGATGCCGCTCGCGTGGCTTGTCTGCGCCGTCAGCGGCATCCTTGTCTGGGGGTTGAGCCCCGGATATGTTGCCGCTCTGACGTTGCAGGGCATCGTCACCGCCATCGGCGTTCTCATCATCGTTTTCGGCGCCATCCTGATTCTCTTCACGTTGGAGAAGAGCGGCGGCATGGAAACCATCCAGTACGGGATGCAGAACATCAGCCGCGACAAGCGCGTTCAGGCGATCATCATAGGATACATGTTTGCCGCCTTCATCGAAGGCGCGGCCGGTTTCGGCACCCCCGCGGCGCTCGCCGCCCCACTCCTGCTGGCCCTCGGTTTTCCCGCCATGGCCGCGGCCATCATCTGCCTTGTGTTCAACAGCTTCCCCGTAAGCTTCGGTGCGGTGGGCACTCCCATCGTCATGGGCCTCTCCCCGCTCAAACCCATCCTTGACGCGGGCGTCGCCGACGGCGGCATGACCTATGCGGCATTCTGCAAAATCGTGGGCGAATACTGCACGATGATGCACATCCCCATGGCTTTCATCCTGCCTGTTTTCATGCTTGGCTTCATGACCCGTTTCTACGGCCCCAACCGTACGTGGTCCGAAGGCTTCTCCGCGTGGAAATACTGCATCTTCGCCGGCGTCTGCTTCTCCGTCCCCTACTTCATCGTTGCGTGGACCCTTGGACCCGAACTGCCTTCCCTCATCGGCGGCCTCATCGGCCTCGGCATCCTCATTTACGGCACCAAGCGGGGCTTCTGCGTTCCTGAAACCACCTGGGACTTCGGCCCGCATGAAAAGTGGGACGCCTCCTGGACCGGCAGCATCGCCGCCAGCGGCAAGACCGAATTCCATCCCCACATGACCCAGTTCCGCGCGTGGCTGCCCTACGCCATCATCGGCCTCATCCTCGTGCTGACCCGTATCCCGGAACTCGGCCTCAAGGCGTGGCTCGCCTCCTTCAAGCTCAGCTTCGTCGACATCCTCGGCTATCAGGGCGTGAACGCCTCCATCGACTACCTGTTCCTGCCCGGCACGATTCCCTTCACGCTGGTCGCCATCCTGACCATCGGCCTCCACAGCATGAAGGCCAACGACGTGAAGGACGCATGGACCACCACCTTCGCCAAGATGAAGGCCCCGACCATCGCGCTGTTCGCCGCCGTGGCGCTGGTGTCCATCTTCCGTGGCTCCGGCGTGAACGACGCGGGCATGGACTCCATGCCGCTCGCCCTCGCCAAGACCCTCGCCGCCCTCACCGGTGAAGCCTGGCCCGCCCTCGCTTCCTACGTCGGCGGCCTCGGCGCCTTCATTACCGGCTCCAACACCGTGTCCGACCTGCTCTTCGCCCAGTTCCAGTGGGATATGGCCACGCAGCTGAAGCTCTCCAAGGAAATCATCGTTGCCGCTCAGGCCGTCGGCGGCGGCATGGGCAACATGATCTGCATCCACAACGTCGTGGCCGTCTGCGCCGTTGTGGGCCTCTCCGGCAGCGAGGGCATGATCATCAAGAAGACCTTCTGGCCCTTCCTGCTCTACGGCATCATTGTCGGCATCATCGCCTGCGGGCTCGTTTTCTAGAATGGTATAGAACCATTGAGGAAGGGAGGGAAAAACGTTTCTCCGGAAACGTTTTCCCTCCCTTCCCCAAACCTGCGGCGCGGAGCCCATCCCTCCTTTACCAAAGGCTTTCGCGCTCATCGAACTCTGATTACAACATTCTCCGTATGAAAAGGCCGCCCGAAATGTTTCGAGCGGCCTTTTCCGAAATGGATGGGGACCCTCAAGCGGTACGCTCTTCGGACTTAAGGCGGTCTGGCCGTTCCGCCAACAGCCCAAAGCCATAACCGAGCGCCGCATCGGCGGAATTCAAAACCAAAAGGGGAACCTTCCTTCCGAAAGATTCCCCCAATGGCATCGATCCTTTTCCCCTACGAAATCTTGCTTCCCGGCGCGACATCCCCACCGGGGGCGAGGAGGGTCAGCTTGCCGTCCGGGGCTTCCGCGGTCAGGATCATGCCCGCGGACACGAGCCCGCGGATCTTGCGCGGCGCGAGGTTGGCGACCACGCACACCTGACGGCCCACGAGGGTTTCCGGCTCAAAGTGTTCGGCAATGCCCGACAGGATCTGACGCGGTTCGGCTTCGCCAAGATCGATCTTGAAGCACAGCAGCTTGTCGGCTTTGGGCACCCGGCCCGCTTCGAGGATCGTGCCCACGCGCAGCTCAAGCTTCTGGAAGTCGGCGTATTCGGCCACTCCGGGAACAGACATTTCGGCGGGCGCCGAAGCAGGCGAGGCTTTGGCTTCCTTCTCTTTGGCGGGCTTCTTCTGCTTCGCCTTCTTGTCTTCCTTCATCTCTTCCGGGATTTCCAAGCGCGGGAACAGGTTGGACGCGGACGCGATCACGCTTCCCGTCGCAAGGCATTCCCAAACGCCCTCTTCAGCGTTAACGTTCCCGGCGGGCGCGACGCCGAAACGCTCGGACGCGGGCAAGGGCTGGCCGAGCTGCTCAAGCAGAGCCGCCGCCGTGCCCGGCATGACCGGCCACAGGCAAAGCGCCACCTTGCGCATACATTCGAGCAACAACCGGATGACCGTACCGAGGCGGGCCGTATCGCCCTGCTTGAAAAGCGTCCACGGGGCCTGAGAATCCACATACTTGTTGAGAGCGCGCACGAGATCCCACAGCGCGTCGAGGCCCTGCGAGAAACGGATGTTGCCGAACAGCTGCACGTAGTTGCGGCGGGAGTTCTCCGCAAGTTCGATGAGCGCCTTGTCGTCCTCGGCCAGTTCGCCCATCGGCGGAACCTTGCTCTCGAAATACTTGGCGTTCATGGACAGCACGCGGCTGAACAGGTTGCCGAGGTCATTGGCGAGATCGGCATTGAAGCGGGTGATCAGCGCCTCTTCGGAGAAGCTGGCGTCCGAACCGAACTGCATGTCGCGCAGCAGGAAATACCGGAACGCATCCAGCCCGTAATGTTCCGCCATTTTGATGGGCTCGACCACGTTGCCGAGCGACTTGGACATCTTGGTGTCCTTGATGAGCCAATAGCCGTGCACGTTGAGGTGCTTGTACAGCGGCACCCCGGCGGATTTCAGCATGGTGGGCCAGAACACGCCGTGCGGCTTCAATATATCCTTGGCGACGAGGTGCTCGCCGGGCCAGTACGCGGCATACTTGTCGCCGTCGGGCCAGCCGAGGGCGGAAATATAGTTGAGCAGCGCGTCAAACCACACGTAACAGACGTAATCCTTGTCGAACGGCAACTCGATGCCCCATTCGAGGCGGGTTTTCGGACGCGAAATGCACAGGTCTTCCAGCGCGCCGCTTTCGATCATCGACAGCACTTCATTGCGGTAGCGCTCGGGACGGATGAAGTCGGGATTTTCGCGGATATGCCCGGCAAGCCACGGCAGGTACTTGGACATGCGGAAGAAGTAGTTCTTCTCCTGAATGAAGTCCGGCTTGGTCAGGTGCTGCGGGCACAGGCCGTTTTCCAGTTCCTTTTCGGTGTAGAAACGCTCGCAGCCCGTGCAGTAATGCCCGCCGTGCTCGCCGAAATAGATGTCGCCGTTGTCGTACACCTTCTGGAGGAACGCCTGCACGCGGGCCTTGTGATCGGCATCCGTCGTACGGATGAACTGATCGTGCTTGATGCCGAGCTTGGGCCACAGGGCCTGGAACTGGCCGCTGATGCCGTCCACGAATTCCTGCGGGGTCTGCCCGGCCGCTTCGGCGGCCTTGACGATCTTGTCGCCGTGCTCGTCCGTGCCGGTCAGGAACCACGTATCCTCGCCGAGCAGCGTATGGAAACGGCGCAGGCTGTCCGCAACGATGGTCGTATAGGCGTGCCCAAGGTGCGGGCGGGCGTTCACGTAATAAATCGGTGTCGTAATGTAAAACGTGGAGGACACGGGAAAGCTCCTTTCATGGTGTTCCGTATATGCCGACCGTAAACCGTCCCGTCTACAGCCGTTTCTGGCTCATCGCACCCTTCCCCGCCGGAACGGGCTCCGCCGCACGGCCTCCCCTCCGGCCAAACGCCTTTGGGGGATGATGGAAGGGGGCGGGAGAAGGAGAAGGGTTCTTTCTCCAGAAAGGCCCCTTCTCGCTCCCTCGTCTCTATCTCTTCCGCTTGCGCTTGCGCTTGGGGCGGAGCCCCTCTTCAAGCGTTTCCATCTCGCCGTCATTGAGCCCGCCGAGATCGTCAACAAGCTCGTCGGATTCGTCGCCAAACGCCTCGTCGATGGTGTCCGGGTCGGCCATGACCACCATCAGCTCGTCATGCGGACGGGGCGACGAGGGCTTGTTTTCCGGCTTCGCATCGGGTTTCCCTTCCGGGCGCGGCGGCGCGTCGGGACGCCGGGGATCGAGCGCCTGCCACTCGTCGAGCGTCAGCTCAAGCTCCTCGTTCGTATCCGTCAGCAAGGCCACACTGTTGCGGAACATGTTGGCGCGCAACACTTTCATGGGGCCTTTGTTGGTCTGATACCGCTTCCCGAGGCGCGGGCAGCTGCTGTGGAAAATATCGTAGTTCTCCTGCTCATAGCTGAGGCAGCACAGGAGGCGCCCGCAGATGCCCGAAATCTTGGACGGGTTCAGAAACAGGTTCTGTTCCTTCGCCATTTTGATGGTCACTGGCACGAACTTGCGCAGGAACCGGCGGCAGCAGCACACCATGCCGCAGCTCCCCACCGCGCCGAGCATCTGCGTCTCATGCCGGACGCCGATCTGGCGCAGTTCGATGCGGGTGTGGTACTCGCGCACCAGATCCTTTACCAGTTCACGAAAGTCGATCCGGGTCGGGGCGGTAAAGTAAAACACCAGCTTGCTGCGATCAAACAGGACCTCCACATCGACAAGCTTCATGTCGAGCTGGCGTTCCCGGATGCGCGATTCACAGAACTTGTGCGCGGAGTACGTCAGGGTATCGTTCTCTTCGGCGACGATCTGATCCTCGTCGGTCACCTTGCGCAGGACATCGCGCACACCATCCGGAGGAAGATCCTCAGGAAGGCGATCCACAATGTTCATGACCGTGGCGATGCCGAGGCCCTGACCGGTTTCCGCAAGTACGCGATCCCCTCTGTCTACAAAGGGGTCCTCACAGTAGAAAAAATATATTTGTCCGTAATGACTGAATTTTATACCGATTATGCGCTTCATGTAGGTGCGTTGTCCGCCGCGGGGCGAACCGGGTAAGAAGGATGGAAATAGATCCCTTTCTTTTCCGTCATTCCAGAGGCTGTGTCAATCACCCGACAGCGCTGGATTTTGAAGCCGCGCTACGGTATGCAACAGGTTCCTTGTTCCCTCACCAACCCACGGAGGCGTCATGCTCGACCGCGAACAGGCTTTGGCCCTTTTGAACGAACTCGGCCCCGAAAAACATCTCATCCAGCACGCGCTGGCCTCGGAAGCGGTCATGCGCGCCCTTGCCCGGCATTTGGGCGAGGACGAGGAAGTCTGGGGCCTGACCGGGCTGCTGCACGATCTCGACTATCCCCTCACCCATGAGGACCCCGCCAAACACGGCCTCGTCGGAGCCGAACGCATCGGCGACCGCCTGCCCGAAGAAGCCCTGCACGCCATCCGCGCCCACAACGGCGAGATGACCGGCGTGGCTCCCTCCTCCGCCTTCGACTACGCCCTGCGCTGCGGGGAAACCGTGACCGGGCTTGTGGTCACGGCGGCGCTCGTGCGCCCCACGGGCATGGAAGGTATGCAGGCCTCCAGCCTCAAGAAAAAAATGAAGGATAAAGCGTTTGCCGCCAGCGTCAACCGTGACTGTATCCGGCAGTGCTCGGAGCTGGGGCTTGAACTCGGCGACTTCCTCACCCTCGCCATCGGGGCGATGGCGGAAATCGACGAGGAGCTCGGGCTGAGGAAATAGGCGGCCCGGCCTTCCCCGACGGCGGGGCGTGCGCACGCCCCCTGCCATCGGGGCTCCGCGCAGGCACGGCACATTCCGGCACGCGGATCCCCTGCGGCGCAGTCATCCACGGGGCACCGCGCAGAAACCGCACATATTCTCCAACGGACGAACCATGAAAATCCGTACGGTCTGCACCTGTCCTCTGGAAATCGTCCACGACATCATGAGAGGCAAGTGGAAAACGATCATCGTGTTCCAGCTGCGGAACGGCGGCATGGGGCTGGCGGAACTGGAACGCGGCATTGAAGGCATCACGCAGAAAATGCTGTTGCAACATCTGGGGGAACTCAGGGCGTTCGGGCTGATCGGCAAGATCGAACCGGACGGATACCCGTTGCGCGTGACCTACTTCCTCACAGAGCGAGGGGAAAAGCTGTTGCGGGCCGTGCGGATCATGCAGGATATCGGCGTGGAATACATGCTGGAGAACGGGCAGGCCGGCATTTTGGAGCGCAAGGGCATCATCCCTGCCGCCGAGGGCATACCCACAAAAAAGTAACTACTGTACTTTCCGCCACATGCCGCTATCGTGGGCACAACACCCGGAGGTACGGCATGAATACGGCACTTCTCTTGATCGACATCCAGAACGACTATTTCCCCGGCGGCGCTTGGGAACTGTCCCACGCGGACGAGGCCGCCGCACAGGCCCAGCTGGCGCTGGGGCGTTTCCGCGAACAACACAGGCCCGTTTTCCACGTCCGGCATATCAACACCCGTCCCGGCGCGGCCTTCTTCCTGCCGGATACGCCCGGTTCCGAGATACACGGCGCGGTCAAGCCGCTGGACGGCGAGCCCGCCATCATCAAACACGCGCCGGACGCTTTTTTCCAAACGGATCTCCACGACGCCCTCAGCCGGGCGGGCATACGGAAACTCGTCGTCTCCGGAATGATGAGCCACATGTGCATCGACACGAGCGTACGGGCCGCCCGAAACCACGGCTACGACATCACGCTCCTGCATGACGCCTGCGCCACGCGGGATCTGTCATGGAACGGGAAAACCATCCCCGCCGCAACGGTACACGAAGCATTCATGGCGGCCCTGCACGGGGCTTTCGCCGACGTACGGACGACCGAGGATTTCCTCCCGTCCCTTCCCGCATAACCGGAGCCTCTTCCGCATAATCGCCGCCGCAATACGGCAATGACGCCACATAAGGCTATTTTTGGGAAAATAGCATACCACCGCGAGACGGCGAGGGCCTCGGACAACCGCCACCCCGCCGCCTGAACAGCGAATACTCTGATGCGGTGAAGTCGCCCCATGCCCGCACAAAAAAGAGGGGCTTCCACGGAAGCCCCTCTTTTTTGTGCCGTAATCAAAACAATCAGCAGTTCCTGTTGCAGTGGAACTCGTCATCCATCCAGTATTCTAGAGGCATGGCTTTCTTCATGTTTTCGATGAGGGCCTTTTCCTTTTCGGAGTCCATCGCATGGAGACGGATATAGACGTGGCTGGTCCCTTCCTGCGTCTTGCCGCGCGAGGTGAGCACGGAAAGGACGTTGCCGCCGTTCTGGCTGATGGCCTCGAAAATCGGGGTCAGCACACCGGGCTTGTCGGGAAGCATGAAGGCAAGCTGAAGGCCGCCCTTGCTCGCCCCGCAGAAGTCCACCAGCACTCTGAAGATGTCATGATCGGTGATGATCCCTACGAGTTCCCCGGAACCATCGACCACGGGCAGGCCGCCGATGCCCTTGTTTTCCATGAGCAGGGCGGCGGCGTCCACGGCGTCGGTGTCATAGACCGTGACCGGATCGCTGGTCATGATGTCTTTCACCTTCACTTCGGAAAGGAGATAATACAGCTCGTGCATATCGAGCGTCGTCGCCTTGGAAGGAGAGGCGGCCCGGATGTCCCTGTCGGAAACGATGCCTACCACATGCTTCCCGTCAAGGACGGGAAGACGCCGGATATTATGATCCTTCATCAACTTCGACGCTTTCAGCATGGATGTGTCAGGGGTCACGGTGATGACGTCCTTGGTCATCCACTCACGAATCAGCATGGGAACCTCCTTGCGAGACAATCCGAGAGTTACAAGGGTTAAGGGGGCGCTCTTCGAGCAAGCCTTAATCTACACGAATTCCCGCCTTCACACAATGCCGGGAGACGGAAGAATACACACTGGCCTCGCCCCGGAAAGCATGGTATCCGACCCTCATGATACCTTCCGATCTGATGCCGTTCTGGCTGACGCTGGGCCGCCCGCTCACCCGGCTTTTGTTCGCCATGTGCATTGGCCTGCTCATCGCCAATATCGTTGAAGCGCTGCGCTGGACACAGCCTCTCGCCCGCCTTTCCGCGCCGCTGGTGCGGCTCGCCCGGCTGCGCGAAGCCGCCGGGGCGTCCTTTTCCATGGCCTTCTTCTCCCCAGCCGCCGCCAACGCCCTGCTGTCCGACAGCCACGCCAAGGGCGAAATCAGCCTGCGCGAGCTCGTGCTCGCCAATCTGTTCAACAGCCTGCCCGCCTACATGGTCCATCTGCCGACCATGCTGTTCATGCTCTGGCCCGTGCTCGGCGCTCCCGCCCTTATCTATACGGGGCTGACCCTCGCGGCGGCCGCGCTGCGGACCCTGTTCACGGTGGGCCTCGGGCATTTCCTCCTGCCGCCCCTTCATGGAGAGAACTGTATCGAGTGCCGGCTGCCTCAGGAAAAAGTCACCCTCAAGAGCGCCGCGCTCAAGGCATGGAAACGGTTCCGCCGCCGCCTGCCCAAGCTCGTCATGTTCACCATCCCCGTGTACGTCGCCATGTACCTGATGCAGCACTACGGTCTGTTCCGCACCGCCGAGGCGTGGCTTTCCGACCATACCCCGTGGCTCGGGTTCATCCGGCCCGAGGCGCTCGGCATCGTGCTCCTGAGCCTCGCCGCCGAAATCGGCGCCTCCCTGTCCGCCGCGGGTTCCGCCCTGCATATGGGCGGGCTCACCCCCCCGGAAGTCATCATCGCCCTGCTCGTCGGCAACATCCTCTCCACCCCCATGCGGACCGTCCGTCACCAGTTCCCGGCCTATGCCGGGTACTACAGCCCCGGCCAGGATCGGCGTGACATGGGCCTATTGGCTATGCGCCATCGCCTGAGGGACCCGCTTCCCCGCCTTCTTCAAGGGCTACGGAAGCATAAATGCAGCCCGTATCCGGGTGCGGCACCCCAAGCGGCTCCTTTCCCCAAAATTTGAAAGAAAGAAATCCATAGGTTACCGCTTTCGAAATTTTCTTGCAAAAAAAGCTTGCCAAGTTTCTCAATCTCGCTTATTAAATGTCCTCGCTGCTGCGGTAGCACTTATGGCAAGGTAGCTCAGTTGGTCAGAGCATACGGTTCATACCCGTAGTGTCGAGAGTTCAAATCTCCCCCTTGCTACCAGATGACAATGGCGGTTCCGGATGAACATCCGGGACCGCTTCGTCGTTTCAGGGTATTCGATGTTTTTGAACATTGGCGCATACCGTTTCTTTTCGGGAACGGCGTGCGCTTTGTTTATGGAAGTTCCGGGCCAGCTGCGGGCGGCGTCCCCATGTCGTCCAGAAGGCGCGGCGACGGCGGAACCCCCGTCGGCGGGTCACACCATGCGGGAAGACGCGAGAACAGGCCGAGCATACGGTAACGGTCCTCATCCGGAAACACGCCCGCGCCGCACCGCTCAAAGACGATCCGGGACCATGCCCTGCCCGCCTCCACAAACGAATGCGGATCGGCTTCGTACCGTTTCCGGCCCCGCACATGAATGTCGTAGGACGCCAAATGGTCGTATGTCGGAGCCGCCGCCATGACGGTCTGCCAGAACAGCGCATACCCGTCCTCGCCCTCCCGGGCCGTGCCCGCCTCGCCTTCCCCGTAGTGCTCCATATAGGCTTCGCTCAGGCATTGCCGGAACGCGGCGATCCGTTCCGGAGGCGTGTCCTCCGGCAGCAAGCGCTGCCCGAGGCTCCCGAAGGTTCGGGCGTTGGCTTGTGTCTGTTCCGTAATAGGAACATGGAAATGCATCAGGCAGCATCCCGCCAGCAGCCCGGCACCCAACAAGGCTAAAACGTTTCGCATGGCGTTCTCCTCGGGATTCCGGACGACTCCGCAGGAATTCCCTTGCTATTTGCGGTTTCGCCGCGCGGCGCTTCCCCAGCGGGACAGGCTGAACACAAGCTCCCGCACATCAATGGGCTTGGTGAGATGCGCGTTCATCCCGGCGGCGAAACTCCGCTCCTCGTCGCCGCGCATGGCGTGGGCGGTCATGGCAAGGATGGGGACGCTCCGGCAGCGGGGCAAGCCGCTCTCACGGATGCGCCGCGTGGCGTCATAGCCGTTCATGACCGGCATCTGCACATCCATCAAAATCACGTCGAAATCCTGATCTTCCGCATAGCGGTCCACGGCGTCCCGCCCATTCTCCGCCACGCACGTCTCCACGCCAAACCGGGCGAGCATGTTGAGGATCACATACTGATTGAGATCGGAAGAGCGTCGTGTAGGGAAAGAGTGTGTCAGTACGTGTAGATCTCGGTGGTCGCCGTATCATTAAAAAA
>ENA-UERW01001109-UERW01001109.1-human-gut-metagenome-genome-assembly--contig:-NODE-1109-length-19444-cov-3.701657_pt1 | contig 19444 bp, 17 predicted proteins | sample MGYA00242994_ERZ507995 | MGnify/ENA primary metagenome ERZ507995 (study PRJEB26167, sample SAMN06115492) | human gut metagenome | host: Homo sapiens | place: China:Chongqing | collected 2015-04-26...
GTCTGTTTTTTTACATTTATAGACAACCTATAACAGGATTTTTTTAATACACAGTCAACCAAAATCAGGACGAGACACTGTATCAGAAGTGATAGAGGAGTGATAAAGAAAAACACCCTGTATCACTGCCTCTGACGCTTGAATATTAATAACTACAACCTTCGCAGTGATAGAGTGATAGAGGATTTGCTGAAAACTTCGTATGCAAATCACAACCTTGGAAAATTTTGATGCGGTTGCCCTGAAAGTGGCAGGAATCAATAATATGTCATCAAACGTCAATCCGTCCATGACCACTCTGTCTGCAATAAATGACATAGAACTTATGCCTTAAAAATTATTGCACACAAACCTACAAAACAATTGACAATTAACAATGGACATTTTTGTCGCCCATTGTCAATTGCCAATTGCCAATTGTCAATTATTTAATTTGCCATTTCCGACAGGAACTTAATGCGGACGAGGCGAATCTCTTCTTCCGTATAATCACCACCTAATTCTTCGATTGCATCTTCCAGATCGTCTGTTTCCGAATCCTTGAAGTATTCATAAATATCATCGATATGATCTTCGTCCATCACATCGTTCAAGAAGTAGTCGATATTGATACGGGTTCCAGAATAAACGATCGCTTCTATTTCGTCGAGTAGTTCGTTAAATTCCAATCCGTTCGTCATGGCTATTTCGTCTAACGCCACCTTACGGTCGATACGCTGGATGATCGAAACCTTCAATTTGGATTTATTGGCAACCGTACGAACCCGAAGATCTTCGGGACGTTCGATCTCGTTTTCTTCCACATGACGCTTAATCAGCTCAATGAACTCCTTACCATATCTTTTTGCCTTACCGGCTCCGACACCCGGAATATTCTGCAATTCTTCCAACGTTACCGGATAAGTAGTGGCCATCGCTTCCAGAGACGGATCCTGGAAAATAACGAAAGGAGGCACTTCCAGACGCTTGGACAACTTCTTGCGTAAATCCTTCATCATCGAGAAAAGGGCAGGATCGACCGCACAAGCGGCTCCACCGCGTACGGGAACTTCTTCTTCCTCTTCATCGAATTCGTTGTCTTCTGTAATCTTGAAAGAGACAGGTTTCTTTATAAACTCTTTTCCTTTTTCTGTAATCTTCAACAGACCGTAGTTCTCGATGTCCTTGGCCAAATATCCGGCAATCAATGCTTGACGGATAACGGCATTCCATGTCTTCTCTTCCTCATCCGAACCGGAACCGAAAATCTCCAGTTCATTGTGCTTGTAAGATTGTATTTCGGAGGTCTCGTTGCCGACCAACATGTTGACAATATATTCTGCCTTGAATTTTTCCTTTAACGTACCAACCACTTCGAGTACGGCGCTTAATAATTCCTTTGCTTCCACTTTCTTTTTTGGGTTCAAACAATTATCACAATTTCCACAATTTTCTTCCAGGTATTCTTCACCGAAATAGTGCAACAAGACTTTCCGTCGACATACGGAAGTTTCGGCATAAGCAGCAGTCTCCAGAAGCAACTGCTTACCGATCTCCTGTTCCGCCACAGGTTTTCCCTGCATGAATTTTTCCAATTTCTGCAAGTCTTTATAGGCATAAAAAGCGATGCACTGGCCTTCACCGCCATCACGGCCGGCTCGTCCGGTTTCCTGGTAATATCCTTCGAGGCTTTTGGGAATATCATAATGGATGACATACCGTACGTCGGGTTTGTCGATCCCCATACCGAAAGCAATGGTCGCAACGATCACGTCTGCTTTTTCCATTAGGAACGCATCCTGATTGCTCGAACGCTGCTGCGAATCCATACCGGCATGATAAGGGAGCGCCTTGATACCGTTTGCTTTCAGAATATCGGCAAATTCTTCCACCTTCTTACGGCTCAAACAATAGATAATACCGGATTTTCCCTCGTTGGACTTAATATATTTGATGATCTCGCGGTCGATATTCGCCGTTTTCGGACGAATCTCATAATACAAATTAGAACGGTTGAAGGAGGATTTAAAGACAGAAGCGTCAATCATTCCCAAGTTTTTCTGAATATCGTGCTGCACTTTCGGAGTGGCTGTCGCCGTCAAAGCAATCAACGGACGCTTGCCGATTTCGTTTATGATCGGACGGATACGACGATATTCCGGACGGAAATCATGCCCCCATTCAGAAATACAATGTGCTTCGTCCACTGCATAAAACGAAATATTGACTTGGCGCAGAAACTCCACATTTTCATCTTTGGTCAATGACTCAGGAGCCACGTAGAGCAATTTCGTCCGGCCATTACGGATATCGTCTTTTACCTGGTCGATAGCCGATTTATTCAAGGAAGAGTTTATGAAATGGGCAACCCCGTCCTCTTCGCTGAAATTACGCATGGCATCCACTTGGTTCTTCATCAGGGCTATCAAAGGAGAAATCACTATGGCCGTCCCCTGCATCATAAGAGAAGGCAGTTGATAACACAAAGATTTTCCTCCTCCGGTCGGCATCAACACAAATGTATCATTTCCTGCCAGTACATTTTCGATGATTGCTCTCTGATTTCCTTTAAAGGTATCAAAACCAAAATGTTTTTTGAGCTCTTCTGTCAAATTATCCTTCTTCGCCATACTATTCATATTTTAAAAACCGCCGTCAGGTCATCTGCAGACGGTTTACGTCCGATTTTTCAAACTTTTCCTTCGCATACTCCAACGTGACATGGAGTGTCTTTTCATTTGCAGACGGCATACTGTACATGGCATCCATCATCACAGCCTCCACAATGGAACGTAAGCCACGTGCTCCCAACTTAAACTCAAGTGCCTTATCGACTATAAATTCGAACACGTCTTCGTCAAATGTCAGTTCAATATCATCCATCGCAAACAATTTGATATATTGCTTGATGATCGAGTTCTTCGGTTCCGTCAAGATATTACGAAGCGTACTCCTATCCAACGGGTTCAAATAGGTCAAGATAGGCAGACGTCCGATGATTTCCGGAATCAGGCCAAACGATTTCAAGTCGGTTGGTGTAATGTATTTCAGCAGATTGTTGCGATCCACCTGCGCCGTGTTTTCGTTTGCGGCGTATCCTACTACACGTGTATTCAAACGCTGGGCGATTTTCTTCTCTATTCCGTCGAAAGCGCCACCACATACAAACAGGATATTTTTCGTATCCACGGCAATCATTTTCTGCTCCGGATGCTTGCGCCCACCCTGCGGGGGTACGTTCACGATGGAACCTTCCAAGAGCTTCAGCAAGCCCTGCTGCACACCTTCACCGCTTACATCACGGGTAATGGAAGGATTATCGCTCTTACGGGCGATCTTATCTATTTCATCGATAAATACGATACCACGCTGTGCCGCTTCGACATCATAATCGGCAGCCTGCAACAGACGGGTCAAAATGCTTTCTATATCCTCCCCTACATAACCGGCTTCTGTCAAGACCGTCGCATCTACAATGGCAAACGGGACATGGAGCAATTTGGCGATCGTACGGGCAAGTAGCGTTTTACCTGTCCCCGTAGCACCCACCATAATAATATTCGATTTCTCGATCTCAACATCATCCGATGTTACTTTCTGGATCAAACGTTTGTAATGGTTATACACAGCAACCGACAGATAACGTTTAGCGTCGTCCTGACCTATCACATATTGGTCCAGAAAAGTCTTAATATCCTCAGGCTTAGGCAGATCTTTCTGGTTTAATCCAAAAGAACTCCCCTTGCCAGGCATTTGTTCTTTTACTATTTCGTACGCTTGCTGTGCACATTCATCGCAAATAGCACCGGAAATCCCGTTAATCAACATATTAACGTCCCGGCTACCGCGTCCGCAAAACGTACAGCTATCGCCTGTTTTGGCCATTCCGTATTTGTTTTTTAAAGAGAGTACGTTAAAAGCTCCTGTTCCCGCATTCGATACAAGGGACAAGGGACTTTTAACGCAGCCCCTTACATTAATATTATTTATTACGAACCAGAACCTTGTCGATCATACCGTAAGCCAAAGCTTCCTCTGCCGTCATCCAATAGTCACGGTCACTATCGTGTTCAACCTTTTCATAAGGTTGACCTGAATGAGTTGATATGATTGTGTAGAGTTCCTTCTTTACTTTCAGGATTTCACGAGCCGTGATCTCAATATCCGAAGCCTGTCCCTGCGCACCGCCTAACGGCTGGTGAATCATCACGCGGGAATGAGGCAAGGCCATACGCTTGCCTTTCGTTCCGGCGACCAGCAATACCGCAGCAAAAGAAGCTGCCATACCCGTACAGATAGTCGACACGTCACTACTGATAAACTGCATCGTGTCATAAATACCATATCCTGCATAAACAGAGCCACCCGGAGAATTGATATAAATTGAAATATCCTTGCCCGGATCGCTTGAATCCAGATACAACAACTGTGCCTGGATTACATTTGCCGTATAATCGTCAACCTGTGTACCTAAAAAAATGATACGGTCCATCATCAACCGTGAAAAAACGTCCATCTGAGCAACGTTCAATTGACGCTCTTCGATAATCGTCGGAGATATGTAACTGCTGGTTATATTCATATAACTGTCCAGCGCATTACTGTTCATCCCTAAATGCTTCGTTGCATACTTTCTGAAATCTTCCATAATCTATAGTCTTATTGTGTTACCGAAAAGTCATAAAAAAAGGGATTCCTCTCTTACTTATCGGAATAACAAAGTTATAAATAAATTTCTGAAAGAAACAACTTATTTGCTGTCCGGTAAGATATTTTTTCGAGAGAAAGCCCTTTTTAGATAAAAAAGCTGCTGCTGCCGCTTTTTCAGGTAGTCTTATTCTTCAAAAAGTTTGTTGAATTCGTCGGCTGTCACCTCCTTGGTATCCAGTTCGACTTGTTCTTTCAACCAGCCTGCCAGTTTTTCTTCAACTGCACGGTCAATGATATTCTGCAGCGTCTGCTTGTTTTTCAAAATGTCTTTAGCATAGTTAGCCAATACGTCTTCCGGTACGGAAAGCATTCCATACTGGGCAAACTGGGCTTTAGCTACACGTTTAGCGAAGCCTTCGATATCAGCATCTTCAACTTTCAATCCGTTTTCCTTCACCAGATTTTCTTTGATCAGCTGATATTTCAAGTCTTCTATGATCCGAGGATATTCTTCGTCGATCTTTTCTTTCGTATTCTTTTCATTGGCAACCAGCAACCAACGCTTTAACAGGTCTTCGGCAAACGAAAGTTCACCGGCCTTCTGAACCAGCAGGTCACGGGCATCGACCAAGAACTTGAAGTCGCTCTGCGGAGTGAACTGCTCAGCCAAAGCTTCGCGGATCTTGTTCTTGAATTCTTCTTCGCTGGTAACAACGCCTTCACCGAAGACTTTGTCGAACAATTCCTGGTTCAGCTCTGCATTCTTATGACGAGTCACCTCCGTGATTTCAAAGCTAAAATCGCCTGTGATACCACTGACGGCTTCCTTATTCACTTTCAAGAAAGAAGCGATTTCTGCTTCTGCACCTTCGTAGGCCTTATTCGGATTGAATACGATCACAGAGTTCTTCTTTGCACCGATGAATTTAGCTTTTTCAGCTTCATCCTTTATGTACATCGGCATCAAAACAGCCTCTTCAACAACGATACCGCCTTCTTTCGGAGAACCGTTTTCCAGTTCGGCTACCGTACCTTTCACCAAGTCTTTTTCTTCTACATCCTCAACCTGGTCGTACGTTCCGAAATTAGCCTGGTAAGCCTCGACTTGTTTGCCGATCATTTCGTCGTCGATATTCACCTGGTAATAAGGAACCTTGTCATTTTTGGACAATTCGATCTTGATTTCCGGAGCCAGCGCTACATCAAAACAAAATTCGAAGTCTTCCTGAGTATCGAAGTTGATTTCTTTCTGTTCAGTTTCGTTAGGCAGCGGTTCGCCCAAAATGTTCAGTTTGTTTTCACGGATATAGTTGTACAGGTTTTCAGAAACCAATTTGTTGATTTCTTCGACCAACACATGCTTGCCATACATTTTCTTTACCATACCCATTGGGACCATCCCTTTACGGAAACCCGGCATCTCTGCTTTCTGACGGAAGCTGCGAAGGCTCTTTTCAACCTTGTCTGCATAGTCAGCTTTCACTATTTCCAATTTCACAATGCCTTTTGTAGCATCAATGTTTTTAAGCGAAACGTTCATTCTGAATGATTTATTTAATTAATAGTCTTGTTCGAATTTTAGGGTGCAAAATTAGACTTAATCTTTTAATCTCGCAAATTGTTTGCTTAAATTGTTATAACCGAGATGAATTTAGGAGCAATATTATTTTTTTCAGGATAAATTGTTGTTTATCTAAAATAAATGTATTCCTTTGCGATGTGAAAGGGCATTAACCTTGAACGGACCTAACATTGTTTTTTATTTCTTCATTTACTCGTTACTTGTCGAATATCTCTCACTGTTACGAAATTCCGGTTTACTACTTTCATTGAAGTAACAATTTTATTTTTTAATTTCTATTTTTATGAACATCTATGTTGGAAACCTGAACTATCGTGTTCGGGAAGATGATTTGAAACAAGTAATGGAAGAATACGGTACGGTTGAATCCGTAAAGATCATCAAAGACCGTGAAACAGGCAAATCAAAAGGTTTTGGTTTCGTTGAAATGCCGGACGATGAAGCTGCGAAAAAAGCAATCGCCGAGTTGAACGAAGCAGAATATGAAGGCCGCCAGATAGTAATAAAAGAGGCTCGTCCTAAATAATTACTTTTCCGGGAAAAAATAAGAAACTTCTGCTTAACTTTGAGCAGAAGTTTTTTTATGCTCAAAAATATGTTCTTAAAAGGTATATATGCCGGAAAACCGGCCATCTTCCAATTGACCGTCCTGCTTCTCCTGATTCTGGCAGGCGCAGTTTTCTCATCGCTGATTGCAATGGGATTCTTCTATATGATCTATGGTCTGCACGCCGATATTACGCAGTATTCGGACATGATGCGCCTGTTGCAACTTATTTCAGCCCTCGGCACATTCCTCTTTCCTGCATTGGCACTTGCGTGGCTGTGCAGCTACAATCCGAAAGAATATCTGTCGATCGGGAAAATGCCTAAAGGACACATATTGCTTCTCACATTTCTCAGCATATTTTTGATCACTCCTTCCATCAGCCTGACCGGAATACTGAATAAGCAGATGGAACTGCCATCTTTTATGGAACCCATAGAAAACTGGATGCGGTTGCAAGAGGAAACGGCCGAACAACTGACTCTGAAATTGCTGGCCGGAAGAGGGATCATAACTTTGTTTTTTAACCTGATCGTTATCGCGGTAGCTGCCGGCATTACGGAAGAATTCCTTTTCAGGGGCGCTTTGCAACGGATAATCGGGAAATGGACGTACAATCATCATATCATCATCTGGAGTGCAGCCATCATTTTCAGTACCTTCCACATGCAGTTTTTCGGCTTCCTTCCACGTATGCTGTTAGGAGCTTATTTCGGATATTTACTTTATTGGACCCGGAACATCTGGATACCGGTATTTGCCCACTTCGTTAATAATGCAATTGCTGTCATCAGCATGTCGGATGCCAAATTAAAAGACAACGAATTCATTACCGGAGATATTTCCACACAGAATTTGTTGCCCTACACAATCGTGGCGATCGTTGCGTTATTTTTCTTTGTCCGTTGCTGTCGGAAATTGAAAATTATCAGATCGTCTAATCTTAATTCTTAAAAGTCTTTTTTGCGGAGAACAAAATCCTTACCCAGATATTTTTCACGCACAATTTCATTTTCGGCCAACTGCTCGGCAGTTCCCTGAAAAAGCACTTTCCCTTCGAACAGCAGATAGGCACGGTCACAGATACTCAAAGTCTCGTATACGTTATGATCTGTGATCAGAATCCCGATATTCTTATGTTTCAGCTTTGCGACAATACTCTGGATATCTTGTACGGCAATCGGGTCTACCCCGGCAAACGGTTCGTCAAGCATGATAAATTTCGGATCGATAGCCAGACAGCGAGCGATCTCCGCACGCCGGCGTTCACCTCCGGACAACTGGTCGCCCAAATTCTTCCGCACTTTATTCAGACCAAATTCGGCAATCAGACTCTCCAATTTTTCTTTCTGGTATTCGGATGTTGTCTCTGTCATTTCCAATACGGAACGAATGTTATCCTCCACCGTCATTTTACGGAAAATAGACGCCTCCTGAGCTAAGTAGCCAATACCATTACGAGCGCGTTTATACACCGGAAACTTCGTGATCTCCATATCGTTCAAGAATATCTTTCCTTCATTGGGAGTCACCAACCCTACCGTCATATAGAAAGTAGTCGTTTTCCCAGCTCCATTAGGGCCAAGCAATCCCACGATCTCTCCCTGCTTCACATTGATCGAAACATGATTTACAACGGTACGTGTCTTATATTTTTTAACGAGGTCCTCCGTACGGAGCACCATTTGTTGTTCGTCTGCCATATCCAAAATCTTTGCCACAAAGAAACGGAATTAATTCCTTCTATACAAATCGTTCACTACGCTTTTATTGACTTACAGCCCAGTTTAGATTAAATACAAACCAGAAGTATCAAGCCTGAAATGAACAGTTGTTCCCAGAATTGCGTTATATTTGCAGACTGTAATTGAATAGAAACATAAAATAATGAATAAAGCATTACATCAAGTAGGTGAATATGTCATGTTGATGGGGAAATGCATCTCCGTACCCAACCGGTGGAGCATGTTCTTTAAGCAGTTGATAAAGGAAATATATAAATTAGGAGTCGATTCCCTTTGGATCGTTGTCATCATTTCCATTTTTATCGGTACGGTTATTGCCATCCAGATTTCACTGAATATCAGTTCGCCGCTCATTCCTAAATTTACGATAGGATATACAACGCGTGAAATTATCCTGCTGGAATTTTCTTCTTCCATCATGTCGTTGATTCTGGCGGGTAAAGTCGGTAGCAACATTGCTTCCGAAATCGGGACCATGCGTGTGACGGAGCAGATCGACGCAATGGAGATCATGGGAGTTAACTCCGCCAACTTCCTGATCCTGCCAAAGATGGTCGGTATGATGACTTTCATTCCGGTATTAGTTATCTTCAGTATGTTCACCGGTATTTTGGGAGGTATCGCAGCCAGCCATTCCACAGGAACAGGTATGACACCCGCTTCTTTCGAATATGGTTTACAGTTCTATTTCAATGAGTTCTACATCTGGTACTCCATCATTAAATCCGTTGTGTATGCATTTATTATTTCATCCATAGCCGCCTACTTCGGTTACAATGTAAAAGGCGGTGCACTGGAAGTAGGTAAAGCCAGTACGAACGCGGTCGTTATGAGCAGTATCATGATTCTGCTGGCCGACGTGATCTTAACCAACTTAATGCTGACATAAAAAATGGTAGAAGTAAAACATATCACCAAGTCCTTTGAAGGACGAGTTGTCCTGAATGACATCAGTGCTGTATTCGAAACGGGAAAAACAAACCTGATTATCGGGCGAAGCGGCTCCGGGAAAACGGTTCTTATCAAAAATATTATCGGGCTGATGCGTCCGGATTCGGGAGAGATTTTATATGACGGCCGTGACTTGACATCGATGGATAAGCACGAATTGAACATGTTGCGCCGTGAAATGGGTATGCTGTTCCAAGGATCGGCCTTATTCGACAGCATGACGGTGTTGGAAAATGTCATGTTCCCGCTGGATATGTTCTCAAACGACACTTACAAAGATCGTTTGAAGCGTGCCCAGTTCTGTCTGGACCGTGTGAACCTGTCGGAAGCCGGTCACCTCTATCCTTCTGAGATCAGCGGCGGTATGATGAAACGTGCCGCTATTGCCCGCGCCATCGCCCTGAACCCGAAATATCTGTTCTGTGACGAACCGAACTCCGGCCTGGACCCCAAGACTTCGTTGATTATCGACGACCTGATCCACGATATCACCGCCGAATACAAAATGACGACTATCATCAACACACATGACATGAACTCCGTCATGAATATCGGTGAAAACATTATCTTCATCAAAGAAGGCGTAAAAGAATGGCAGGGGAACAGCAAAGAGGTTATTACTTCCAAGAACAAAGCATTGAACGATTTTATCTTCGCTTCTGACCTGTTCCGTAAGGTAAAAGAGGTCGAGGAAGAAGAGTTAAAAGAAGAAGAACTGAAAGCAAAGTAAAAAAATAATCCGATGCCCATCGGATGAAAAAACGATGGGCATCGGATCGGAAAGAGATAGGCATCGGATTAATATCCGAACAATTCTTCCTGTGTCAGTTTCTGGATCGGACCATATTGTGACAAACCTTTCAGATCGAGATCCTTTTCATCGCCTAATACACAATAGATATAGGTACGCCCTTTCACCCATTTTTCCTGGAATGCCTTGATTTCAGGCAATGTCATTGTCTGCGCCTTCTCGAACAGTTCTTTACGGCTATCCGTGTTCAGACCTAAATCCTGGGCATTCAGATAAGACCAAAGAACATCCGATTTGGTAATACGCTCCGTACGCAAACGGGTAATGAGAGCATCTTTAGCCAAGTTGAACGCTTTTTCTGATTCCGGCATATTATTGATAATTTCATCGAAAGCTTTCATCGCATCAATCATCTTATCATTCTGAGTCGCAATGAACGTACGGTAGACATACGGATATTTCAGTTTGGACGGAGTAATAAGGAAAGCTCCTGCAGAATAAGCCAGCCCACGCGATTCACGCATTTCCTGAAATACGATCGCGTTCATGCCGCCACCGAAGTATTCGTTATACATATTCAATGTAGGTTGGATAGCCGGATCGAACTTTTCACCTCGGTTAGAGACAGCAGAGAAATAAATCTGTTTAGCATCATACTGTGCAAGCAGAACTCTATTTTCAGGAGTTTCCTGCTGGCTAAACTCAATTGCTGCCGGAACCGGTTGCAACTGTTCAGGGACATTATGATATTGTTTGATGATGTCCAGAACGGCCTGTGGTTTTTCCGGACCATAATACAAAATCTTATGATCGAATGAGTTGATCTTATGAATGCGATCGACCAGTTCCTGCGGGTCCATCTGCTGCAACTCGGCAGTTGTCAGTACATTTGTAGCAGGAGACTTCGGCCCCCAGATAGCATACTGGATCAGTTTGTTGAAATTCTGTCCCTGGTTCAATTTAGCATCAGTCCGTTTTTTCAAGATATCACCTGCAAGGTTTCCATAAGCCTCCTTATTAACCTGTGCATCGGCCAAGATCTCTTCAAACAGAGCCATTGCCTTCGGCATGTTCTCTTTCAAACCTTCCAGCATCACATATGTGCGGTCTGAACCAGGGAATACATTGAAATAACAAGCCAGTTTGTAAAATTCTTCATTGATTTCCTTCAGACTCATTTTAGATGTGCCCAAATACTTCATATATTCGAAAGCGGTGCCCATTGCCTTATCGTTATTCGTACCCATATCGAATACATACATCAGAGAGAAGAGATCATTGGAAGTATTCTCCTTATACAATACCGGAATATTGGATTGGGCGGTCAGTTTTTGCAAATCCTTACTATAATCCAAGAATACCGGTTCGATCGGAGCCACTTTTGAAGCCTGTATTTCTTTCAAGAACAGACTTGAACTATCGCGATTCATCACGATCGGAGTGATTTTAGGTTTGTCAATCTTCTTTTCGTTCGGGTCTTTACCTTGTCTTTTATAGATGAGCGCATAGTTGTCACCGAAATATTTGTTGGCAAAATCGACGATCTGCTGCTTTGTCACTTTGCTCATGCGATCTAACGAAGCGACTTCATCTTTCCAATCGACACCGTCGATGAAAGAAGAGACAAACATATCGGCACGACCGTCGTTACGATCCATCCGGTACATTTGCATCAGTTTATAGTTATTGATAGCAGCTTCCAGCAAGCCTTCGTCAAACTCACCTTTCTTTAGCTTATCAATTTCAGCCAGGAATAGGTCTTTTACTTCATCCAAAGTCTGTCCCTGTTTCGGACGACCACTAATAACAAATGCATTATAATCGGACATTCCGTATGTTCCGGCATAACAACTTAGTACTTTCTGTTGCTGAACCAAATCGATATCCAACAAACCTGCTTTACCGTTATTAACAATTTCGCCTGTCAGATTCAACAAATCCTGGTCAGGAGAAGCAGCTCCCGGGAAACGCCAACCCAAAGTCACATTTTCAGCATCGACACCCAACACTTCTTTTATAACCGGTGCTTTAATCGGAGACTCATGCGTTACTGGCAACTTCGGCAGATTGGGGTTCGGTTTCAAATGGCCAAAATATTTATTGATCGTCTCGATCATCTGGTCCGGATCAAAATCACCGGACAGACAGATTGCCATATTATTAGGGACATACCAAGTTTTATGGTAGTTTTTGATATTCGTGATAGACGGGTTCTTCAGGTTTTCCTGTGTTCCGAGAACAGTCTGCGTTCCGTATGGATGATCGGGGAAAAGAGCGGTCAGAACAGCTTCATACACTTTACGGCCATCACTGGTAAGAGACATGTTCTTTTCTTCGTACACAGTCTCAAGCTCCGTATGAAAGCCACGGATTACATTGTTTTCAAAACGGTCCGCCTGTATCTTGGCCCAGTTGTCAATCTGGTTGGAAGGAATATCTTCCACGTAGACCGTTTGGTCAAAGCCGGTATACGCATTTGTTCCAGTTGCACCAATAGCAGACATCAATTTATCATATTCGTTCGGAATTGCCAATTTCGAAGCCTCATAAGAAACACTGTCGATCTGATGATAAATAGCCTGGCGTTCTGCCTCATCAGTAGTCTTACGATACACCTCAAAAAGCTGTTCGATCTGATCGAGCATCGGTTTTTCCTGTTCGTAATTCTGCGTGCCGAACCGCTGAGTTCCTTTAAACATCAAGTGTTCAAAATAGTGTGCCAGACCGGTCGTTTCGGCAGGATCGTTTTTACCTCCCACGCGAACGGCAATATACGTTTGAATACGTGGGGTCTCTTTATTCACAGTCATATACACTTTCAGGCCGTTATCCAAAGTATAGATACGGGCTTTCAGAGGATCGTTCGGGACCGACTCGTATTTAAACGGGGAAGTCTCTGCACATGCAGTTGCCAAAAGGAGAATAAAGGCTAACTGAAGAAACTGAATCGTTTTACGCATAAATTTTAGATTTAGATAATTACATGCGTCAAATATATGCAATTTAAAATAAAAATAGCTCTTATCCGAAAAAAAACAGAACAAGAGCCGATTTTTTCGGATAGGAGCTAATATATGCTCGTACAAAGATTATATTTACATTAAAGGCCGAACGCTTCTTTTACTTTATCGACATAATCCAGTTTTTCCCAGGTAAATAGTTCCACTTCGCAAATGGTCGGTTCCGGATTATAACGAGAAGTAAATGTTTTTGTCACAACCTGCGGTTTACGTCCCATATGACCGTAAGATGCAGTTTCCAGATAGATCGGGTTACGCAATTTCAAACGTTCCTCGATTGCTTTCGGGCGCATGTCAAACAGATTCCAGATCTTTTCTGCAATCTCTCCGTCTGTCATTTTCACGTTAGCACGGCCGAATGTATTCACGAAGATATTCATTGGCTTAGCCACACCGATCGCATACGAAACCTGTACTAGCATTTCATCAGCCACGCCAGCGGCAACCAAATTCTTTGCAATATGACGAGCAGCATAAGCAGCAGAACGGTCTACTTTCGAGGGGTCTTTTCCAGAAAATGCTCCACCACCATGAGCTCCCTTGCCACCGTATGTATCAACAATAATCTTACGACCTGTCAAACCGGTATCTCCATGAGGACCACCGATCACGAACTTTCCAGTCGGATTCACATGATAGATAATATCATCATTGAACAAAGCCTGAACATGAGCCGGATACTGAGCCTTTACGCGCGGGATCAGTATACTCTTGACATCTTCTGCGATCTTTTTCTGCATAGCCAAGTCCGCTTCTTCCTGTGTGATACCTTTTGCAGTGATAAATTCATCATGTTGTGTAGAAACAACAATCGTATCGATGCGCAGCGGTTTTCCGTTATCATCATATTCAATCGTCACCTGACTCTTTGCATCCGGACGGAGGTAAGGCATCAGGTCGTTTTCATTCTTACGTATCTCGGCAAGCTCCCACAACAGGCTGTGTGAAAGATCCAATGCCAGAGGCATATAGTTTTCTGTTTGGCATAACCAAACATCATACCCTGGTCGCCCGCCCCTTGATTATAAGGATCTTCACGCTCGACACCACGGTTAATGTCGCCACTCTGTTCATGGATAGAAGAGAACACGCCACATGATTTCGCTTCAAACTGGTATTCGCTTTTCGTATAACCAATTTTTTCGATCACGTTACGGGCTACATCCTGTACATCCACGTAAGCACTTGATTTTACTTCTCCAGCCAAGACAACCTGTCCAGTTGTAACAAGGGTTTCGCAAGCAACTTTAGAGTTCTTGTCATAAGCCAGGAACTCATCCAGCAAAGCATCCGATATCTGATCGGCTACTTTATCGGGGTGCCCTTCAGACACCGATTCGGAGGTGAATAAATAACTCATTGTTTTTTGAATTGACAATCGACAATTGACAATTGACAATAATGGAGCAATCCAATAAAGCCAACAGACAATTTACAATTGACGGTTAATAAATCAAATGAATGGATTGACGAGGGGAAATTTGCTTTGCCGGACGGCAGTTAAAAAGGGCTTGTTTTTAGCATTTTTTCCTGTGGTTGCAAGCAATACAAATCTATCCACATCAATTCGCATGCAAAAGTACGAAACAATTGATAATTGACAATTGATAATTGACAATTATTTTTTCTTTTTAGTGTTACGCAGTGCTTTTTTATACTTGAACTCAGCTCTCATCTTGGCAGCACCCGATTTATGCGTACCACGCAAGAAGTCCGAAAACTTAATCTTTTTCTCTCCGGCATTTTCGTCTTTTCCCTTTTTCTTAAAGACCATGCCACCACCGGTCAATATCTTTTCAAAATCATTCATAATCGTTCTTTCAAATCTATTATACGTTCTTTCAACACAGGATGCACGACAAACGGAGCTATTTCGGCCAAAGGTTCCATCACAAACTTCCGTTCATGCATAAGAGGATGCGGCAAGGTAAGCTCCGGTATCTGCAAAACCTCGTCCTCATACAGAAGGATATCGATATCGATAATACGGTCATGATAGACTCCGCTGCTTTTTTCCGCGCGCCCCAATTCTTTTTCGATCCGCTGGGTTATCCGCAATAATTCCAACGGAGAAAAAGAAGTCTTCAATTTAACAGCCGCATTCAAGAAAAAGTTCTCCGACTCGAACCCCCACGGTTCCGTTTCATAGAAACCGGAAAGGGCGAGAATATCTCCCACCCTTTCAGCCAGCAATGCTGCAGCTGTTATCATGTTCCGTCGCTTATTCCCTATATTGGTTCCCAAGCCCAGGTATGCAATCGCCATAAGTACCCGTTTTTACAGGATCAACATGGCATCGCCATAAGCACCGAAACTATATTTTTCTTTCAACGCCACGTCATAAGCATCCATAATCAGATCATATCCCCCGAAAGAAGCTGTCATCATCAACAAAGTTGACAACGGCATATGGAAGTTTGTGATCATGCTGGACGCCACACTGAAGTCATACGGCGGAAAAATGAACTTATTGGTCCACCCTTCAAACTCTTTCAGATGGCCATCCGTACTGACAGCCGTTTCGATAGCACGCATCACGGACGTACCGACCGCACAAATCTGTCGGCCGTTATCCTTTGCCGTATTCACGATGTTCACGACATCTCCGTTCACGACCATCTGCTCAGAATCCATCTTATGCTTGGTCAGATCTTCCACATCGATTTCGCGGAAGTTGCCCAGACCGGAATGCAATGTCAGGAAAGCGAACTGGCAATCCTTGATCTCCAGACGCTTCATCAGCTCACGGCTGAAATGAAGACCTGCAGCGGGAGCCACAACTGCACCTTCTTCCGTCGCAAAAATATTCTGATAACGATCTTCGTCATCCGGTTCTACAGGACGGTCGATATATTTAGGCAGCGGAGTTTCCCCCAATGCGTACAATGCCTTTTTAAATTCATCATGGTTCCCGTCATAAAGGAAACGCAAGGTACGGCCGCGTGATGTCGTATTGTCGATCACTTCAGCCACCATCGAATCATCTTCACCAAAATACAATTTATTACCGATACGGATTTTACGGGCAGGATCGACCAATACATCCCAAAGACGGAGATCTTCGTTCAGTTCACGCAACAGAAAAACTTCGATACGAGCCCCGGTCTTTTCCTTATTTCCGTATAAACGGGCAGGAAAAACTTTCGTGTTATTGAAGATGAACACATCTTTTTCTCCAAAATAGCTGAGCAAGTCTTTAAACACTTTATGCTCGATCTCTCCGGTCTTGCGATTGACAATCATCAATCTGGACTCATCCCTGTTCTTTGCCGGATGGAGAGCGATCAGCTCCTGCGGTAAGTTAAATTTGAATTTCGACAGCTTCATAATATAATTTCTATTTTTATTTTATTCTTATCATTATCAATCCTCACAATCCTTTCTGATTATGATATTTTCATCTAAAAAGGTATCGATATCATCAGGAGACATACATTTGGCCAGTGTGATGTCTCCGATACGAGTCCGTTGCCTCCGTTCGAGAGCTATCAGATGAGCACCCGACTGAAGGGCAACACCGATATCACGTGCCAAAGCGCGAATATAAGTGCCCTTGCTGCAAACCACCCGTATCTTTATTACCGGCAGATCACACTCCAACAGTTCCATTTCATCGATCACAAGCGTCTTGGACTTCAATTCCACTTCTTCACCCTTGCGAGCCAACTCATACGCCCGCTTACCATCCACCTTGCAAGCCGAAAACACAGGTGGAATCTGCTGAATCGTTCCCACGAACGACTGTAGCACCTTCTCTACTTCCTCACGGGTAATATGTTCTGTCGGATATCCTCCGTCTATCTCTTTTTCCAAATCAAAAGAAGGCGTCGTTTCCCCCAACTTCAAGGTAGCGACATACTCCTTTGTCTGATACTGAAATTCATCGATCCTCTTGGTGGCCTTGCCCGTACAGACAATCATTACCCCTGTCGCCAGCGGATCCAAAGTACCGGCGTGTCCCACTTTTATCTTTTTCACCTTCAGCTTCCGCGATAATTTATACCGGAACTTGTTCACCAGGTCAAAGGAAGTCCACTTCAAGGGCTTATTGAAATATAATACTTCTCCTGCTATAAAATCCATTCTTATTTAAGTAACGTACAGGCAATCGTAACCAAACCTGCAATTGCACAATAGATGGCGAAATAAATCAGTTTTCCCTTCTTTACGATATTAATCATCCATTTACAGGCGATACATCCCGATACGAATGCAGCAATAAACCCGACCACCAATGACAATGCCGGAATATCACCTGCTACCGCTTCGCCTTTTACCGCTTTCATGACATCCAACAACGCTTCACCCAAAATCGGAGGAATAACCATCAGAAATGAGAACTGGGCCAGTTTTGCCTTATTGTTTCCCAATAACAAACCAGTCGCAATCGTTGTTCCTGAACGGGAAAGCCCCGGCATCACGGCACACGCCTGAGCCAAACCGATGATAAAGGCATCTTTCATCGAGATACTTTCTTTCTGGCGGGGTTTGGCATAATAAGAAAATGCGAGCAACGCAGCCGTCAGCAACAACATACAACCGACAATCAGCAATCCCGACCCGAAAATATCTTCCACCGTATCCTTGAAGAATACGCCTACAATACCAATAGGAATCATAGAAATCAGGATATTGATCACATAACGAGTTTCTGCATTCATCTTGAACTTAAACAAACCACGGAATATCCATTCGATCTCTTTCCACAAAATCACCAGCGTACTAAACACGGTCGCCACATGGACAACAATCGTAAATGCCAGATTTTCTTCTCCTTGAATACCGAACAGAGCAGAGCCGATAGCCAAATGTCCGCTACTGCTGACCGGCAGGTATTCCGTTAATCCCTGAACAATCCCCAGCACTAAAGCCTCAAACCAACTCATTCCGCTACTTCCTTATTTTTGCTGTTTTTTAAAATTCCGAAAATCATCAATACGAAGCCGATCACTGTCACAGCCGGAGCCACAACAATACGGCGGGAACTGAAAATCTCAGGATTAAAACCTGTCGGATCCTGCGAACCGCCACCACTCATCAACATAAAACCAATCGCGATAACAGCAACAGCAACAGCGATCAAAATAAAATTTTCTTTTCCAAAAGCAAAATCTCTCTTAGCCATACATTTATATATAATATAGTTTATCAACACCCATTCGTAAATACTTGTTCACCGCAAAGACAGTAGCCGTAACCGAAAGCAGGATCCCCATTATCAATACACCGGCATAAACAATTATCAATACTTTAATATCCAACAACTGGACGAAACCAGATAATTCGTTTTGTAAATAATACAACGCTCCCGTCAACATTAATATTGCGAAAATGGACGCAAAAATACCACTGACCACATTGTACCGCACAAACGGCCTTCTGATAAAACCAGGTGTAGCCCCCACCAACTTCATCGTATGGATCAGAAAACGTTTGGAATAAATCAGCAAACGGATCGTGTTACTGATCAGCACAAACGAGATTGCCATCAACATTACGGCAAGTGTAAGCAAGATCAGGCTGACACGTTTCACATTGTCGTTCACCATCTGCATCATGTCTTTCCGGTAAAGCAGATCTGAAACGGAAGTATATTTTTTTATTTTCTTTTCGATCAATTGCAGGCTGTCGGCATTAGCATATTCCGAATGCAATTTCACTTCAATGGAAGCCTGTAGCGGATTAAAGCCCAAGAACGTTTCGGGATTTTCCCCCAACTCCTCCTCAAGTTCCTTGACAGCCTGTTCTTTCGATATATATTCGGTCGATTTGATATAAGGCAAGGCATCCAGCGTCTTCTGCATCTTCTTTATATCCGCCTCTTTCTGATTATCTTTCAGCACGATCGAAAATGAAATGTTCTCCTTCACATATACGGAAAGTTTGTTTCCCAACAACCCTATCAGAAAAACGAGCCCCAGCAGAAACAGTACCAATGAGATACTTATAATGGAAGTCAGACGAGAATTAAAGAAAGAAACAGAACTAACCTTTTTACCTTCAGCCATTAGACGTAACCTTATTGTTATTAAATAAAGCGAGGAGATGCGTTCAGAGAACACACCTCCCAATTTTTCTGCAAAAGAACGAATAATTTATGAGATAGTGATTACTTTACAATTCTTTAACTACAAGTCACCGAACATATACAATATATAGATTATTTCTGATTGAATACCAAGTCCAACCCTTGACTTCTATAGAATCCGAAACGGGTAT
>ENA-UERW01001110-UERW01001110.1-human-gut-metagenome-genome-assembly--contig:-NODE-1110-length-19442-cov-2.810018_pt1 | contig 19442 bp, 11 predicted proteins | sample MGYA00242994_ERZ507995 | MGnify/ENA primary metagenome ERZ507995 (study PRJEB26167, sample SAMN06115492) | human gut metagenome | host: Homo sapiens | place: China:Chongqing | collected 2015-04-26...
AATCCAGAGCTGTTTCCCGAATACGTCAACCATAAAATCGCATATTTGGTAACTTTCTTGATCATTCTCTTCTCCTGTAAATTTATCACCCGACTGATGCAACGCTTTGCCCGGATGCTACATCTCGGACTTCCGGACAAATGGGCAGGCGTTCTTTTCTGCGGATTTAAATATATTCTTGTAATCAGTACAGTTCTGAATATTTATGATTTATTACACAAGGAGTTAGATCCGAAAGATACAAAAATGCAAGAAAATTCATACTTTTATTCCGAAATAATAAAAGTCGCTCCTTTTATTCTCGATTTATCTAAACAAGCATTCCGTAACGAGAATAAAAACAAAGAAACAGACAAACCAAAACAGATAAGTGTGTGTTTATTAAAAAGATATTCTTACGACATCCCCATTTTATCCGATATAAACGATAATGGGCTAAATGTAAAATATATATATGAAACAAGAAGATCCTAACCAAATATTAAACGACGTTACATTCAACGATTATAAATACGGATTTGTAACCGATATAGAAACGGAAGTGATTCCTACCGGATTATGTGAAAATGTAATCAGGCTTATCTCTCAAAAAAAAGGCGAACCCGAATGGCTTCTCGAATTCAGACTAAAGGCTTATGAACACTGGAAAACATTGAAGATGCCGCATTGGGCACATTTAGATATTCCCTCTATCGACTACCAGGCAATCAGCTATTATGCTGCACCTAAGAAAAAAGAAGGACCGAAAAGCCTTGATGAAGTAGATCCAGAGTTACTGAAAACATTCAACAAATTAGGAATCTCTTTGGAAGAACAAATGAAACTTTCCGGAATTGCCGTCGATGCTGTCATGGACAGTGTTTCGGTAAAAACGACATTCCGGGAAAAACTCGCCGAACTGGGCGTAATTTTCTGTTCGTTCAGCGAGGCGGTCAAAGATTATCCCGACTTAGTAAAAAAATATCTGGGTTCGGTGGTATCTTATCGTGACAATTTTTTTGCAGCGCTCAACTCCGCCGTATTCAGCGACGGTTCGTTCGTGTATATTCCCAAAGGGGTACGTTGCCCGATGGAGTTATCAACCTATTTCCGTATCAACGCAGCCAATACAGGTCAATTCGAACGCACCTTAATCGTAGCCGATGACGACAGTTATGTAAGCTATCTCGAAGGGTGTACCGCTCCGATGCGTGACGAAAACCAACTGCATGCGGCAATAGTAGAGATAATCGCCCACGACCGTGCAGAAGTAAAATACTCTACCGTCCAAAACTGGTATCCCGGTGATAAGAACGGGAAAGGCGGTATCTATAACTTTGTAACGAAACGAGGCATGTGTAAAGGAGACCATTCGAAAATCTCTTGGACACAAGTAGAAACAGGCTCTGCCATTACATGGAAATATCCAAGCTGCATACTTGCCGGAGACAATTCGATCGGAGAATTTTATTCGGTTGCCGTTACCAATAACCACCAACAGGCAGATACGGGAACGAAAATGATTCATTTAGGAAAGAATACAAGAAGTACGATCGTCTCCAAAGGTATCTCTGCAGGATACAGCCAAAACAGCTATCGGGGACTGGTCAAAGTTTCTCCTCGCGCCGATAATGCCCGTAACTATACACAATGCGACAGTTTATTGCTGAGTTCCCATTGCGGAGCACACACATTTCCGTATATGGACATAAAAAACAATACCGCAGTCGTGGAACATGAAGCTACTACATCCAAGATCAGCGAAGATCAGATCTTTTATTGCAACCAAAGGGGCATTCCGACAGAAGATGCCGTAGGCCTGATTGTAAACGGTTATGCCAAAGAGGTGATGAACAAGCTTCCGATGGAGTTTGCTGTCGAAGCCCAAAAGCTTTTACAAATTTCCTTAGAAGGCTCGGTAGGATAATTGAATACTTTTAGTTTGAACATAAAAAAGACGACATACGATGTTAGATATTAAAGATTTACATGCCAGTATCAACGGCAAAGAGATATTAAAGGGAATCAACCTGACGGTAAAACCCGGAGAAGTTCATGCGATTATGGGTCCTAACGGATCGGGGAAAAGTACATTATCTTCGGTTCTGGCAGGAAATCCGACCTTCGAAGTAACCGAAGGGAGTGTAAATTTTTATGGGAAAGACCTGTTATCCCTCTCCCCTGAAGACCGTTCTCATGAAGGCATTTTCTTGAGTTTCCAATATCCGGTAGAAATACCGGGTGTAAGCATGGTGAATTTCATGCGTGCCGCTGTAAATGAACAACGCAAGTATAAGGGTTTAGAACCTCTATCCGCAACAGACTTTCTGCGCATGATGCGCGAAAAACGCGAAATCGTAGAGTTAGATAACAAACTGGCGAGCCGATCGGTCAACGAAGGCTTTTCCGGCGGAGAAAAAAAGAAAAACGAAATTTTTCAAATGGCTATGCTTCAGCCTCGTTTGTCGATTCTGGACGAAACGGACAGCGGACTGGATATAGATGCCTTACGTATCGTTGCAGAAGGCGTGAATAAGTTGAAATCAGATCAAAATGCGACAATCGTAATTACTCACTATCAAAGATTGCTCGATTATATCGCTCCGGATTTTGTTCACGTGCTTTATAAAGGTCGTATCGTAAAATCAGGCGGTCCTGAACTGGCCTGAGAGTTAGAAGAAAAAGGATACGATTGGATCAAGAAAGAAGTCGATAAACAAATCTGATCCTTTTAATCAGACATTTCATTATCATTGTACATCATGAATATAGAAAAACAATATATAGAATTGTACGACCAGTACCATTCGCTCATCGACAGTCATGCTTCTCCCATTCTTAACGCATTGCGGGAAAAAGCGATGTCCGATTTCCGGGTAACCGGATTTCCCTCCCCAAACGATGAAGAGTATAAGCACACGAACATTCCGGATCTGTTCGCTCCCGATTACGGATTGAATCTGAACCGTTTAGAGATACCCGTAAACCCTTACGAAGTATTTCGATGCGATGTTCCTAATCTCAGTACATTGCTTTACTTTGTAGTCAATGACAGTTTTTATACATAAGAAAATCCTAAAGTAAAACTGCCCGAAGGAGTTCTTATCGGAAGTCTTAACGAAATGGCTCGTTCTCATCCCGATCTGGTACAGCGTTATTACGGGAAACAGGCTTGTACCCAAAACGATGGAATCGTCGCATTAAATACGGCATTCGTACAAGACGGATTTTTTCTTTACGTACCGAAAGGCGTTATTATAGAAAAGCCGATACAACTGATCAATATACTACGGGGAGACGCAGATTTTATGGTTAACCGTCGTCTGTTGATCATTTTGGAAGAGGGTGCACAAGCCCGTCTGCTGGTTTGTGACCATACGATGGATAAAAAGAAATTTTTGTCATCGCAAGTAACCGAGATTTATGCAGGTAAAAATGCGGTATTCGATTATTATGATATAGAAGAATCATCATTGAACACTAACCGGATAACCTCTACTTTTGTAGATCAAGCTGAAAAATCGAACGTCCTTATTAACGGTATTACCCTTCATAACGGCACGACTCGCAACAATTACCGGATGACATTTTCCGGAGAACATGCCGAAGCTCATTTGTGCGGAATGGCGATAGCAGATAAAAAACAATCGGTAGATAACCATACGTTCATCGATCATGCCGTTCCTCACTGCACCAGTAATGAACTGTTCAAATATGTACTGAACGATTCATCGACAGGCTCTTTCAGCGGACGTATTCTCGTACGGGAAGGCGCACAGAAAACCTCGGCTTATCAAACCAACCGGAATCTTTGTGCTACAAAAGAAGCCCACATGTACACGAAACCGCAATTAGAAATATATGCAGATGACGTAAAATGCAGTCATGGCGCTACCGTAGGACAATTAGATGAAAACGCGCTGTTCTATCTCCGGTCACGGGGAATCCCCGAAGCTGAGGCACGAATGCTGTTGATGTTCGCCTTTACCAACGATGTAATCGAGAACGTCAGGATGGATGCCTTAAAAGACCGATTGCGCCAACTGGTAGAAAAAAGATTTCGCGGAGAACTCGACAAATGTGCAGGATGTAATATCTGTCAATAAAATAAAGGAGACCATACAATTATGTTAGATATTCAAAAAATACGAAATGACTTTCCTATACTCAAACAAAAAGTATATGGGAAACCATTGGTTTATTTTGACAATGCTGCAACCTCTCAAACTCCCGAATGTGTCGTCGATACGATCAGAGACGGATATGACCGGATCAATGCAAACGTACACCGAGGTGTGCATTTTTTAAGCCAGGAAGCTACCGAAGGTCACGAGAATGCACGAAAAAGAGTGCAGCAATATTTGCATGCAGCACACGACCACGAAATTATTTTTACTCGTGGAACTACCGAATCCATAAACCTGGTCGCAAGCTCGTTCGGAGACGCTTTTCTGAAAGACGGAGATGAAATAATATTGTCGGAAATGGAACATCATGCCAATATCGTTCCGTGGCAATTGCTTCAAAACCGGAAAAAAATTACATTGAGAGTCGTGCCTATCGATGAAAACGGAGAACTGAAGATGGACATTTTCCGCTCATTATTCAATGAAAAGACAAAACTCGTATCACTCTCACATATCTCTAATGTTTTAGGAACTGTAAATCCTGTAAAAGAAATAATTTCAATATCGCATTCGCACGATGTGCCCGTCTTGCTGGACGGAGCACAGGCTGCTCCTCACACTCGGATAGACGTGCAGGATATGGATGTCGATTTTTATGTTTTATCGGCTCATAAAATGTACGGACCTACCGGAATCGGAGTATTATACGGTAAAGAAAAATGGCTGAACGCCATGCCTCCCTATCAGGGTGGAGGTGAAATGATTTCGCATGTTTCTTTCGAAAAAACGACATTCAACGAACTGCCTTATAAATTTGAGGCCGGAACTCCCGACTATATCGGAACAATGGCTTTCGCGACAGCCCTCGATTATATCGAAAATATCGGGATAGAGAATATTGCAGCTCACGAGCAAAACTTGCTCCACTATACGACCGGACAATTGATGCAGATAGACGGCATGAGAATCTTCGGAACTGCACATGAAAAGAGTGCTGTTATCTCGTTTCTTGTAAAAGATATTCATCATTATGATATGGGGATGCTACTCGATAAACTCGGCTTTGCCACACGTACGGGACACCATTGCGCCCAACCGTTGATGCAGGCATTAGGCGTGGAGGGTGTACTTCGGGCATCTTTTGCCGTCTATAACACCCAAGAAGAAGCTGATGCATTCGTTGCAGCCGTAGACCGTGTTGCAAAAATGTTCTGATCTGATATATAAAAATTCAACAAGGATGTAGAAAATATCTACACCCTTGTTTTTTTGCCAAAACCAAAATAGGAGTATCAGATAACTTATTTTCAACAAAATGACAAATATTCTGCTTTTTGCACGGATATTGTTATATACTCAGTTATTTGAATCATTTGAAAAACTATATATGAAAAAATTTGTAGAGTCAATCGCCAAAATGGAGTTTAATCGAAAAAAAATTCTGACTGTTAGCATCGGGATTATTGTCATCGGAATCGTCTATTACGTCCTAAGCCGTCCCAGAAAAGCAGCCGTCTCCGAACCTACGGTAGTCATAGAGACCGTAACGACAGACGATGTCGAAATTTATGGAGAATATGTGGGACGCATTCGGGCTCAGCAATTCGTCGAAGTTCGTGCACGGGTAGAAGGTTACCTTGAAAAAATGCTCTTCGAAGAAGGAACTTATGTCCCTAAAAATCAGCTATTGTTCATTATCAATCCCGACCAATACAAAGCAAAAGTCGATAAAGTAAAAGCCCAGCTTACCAAAGATAAAGCTCAAGCGCTGAAAGCTAAACGTGACTTAGAGCGCATACAACCCTTATACGCTCAAAATGCAGCAAGTCGCTTAGATCTCGATAACGCGATTGCCGCATACGAAAGTGCGGCAGCTTCGGTAAACATGACCGAGGCTGATCTGTCGCAAGCCGAAATGGAACTGGGATATACGGCAGTTCATTCTCCCCTTTCCGGACGAATAAGCGAACGTCATGTCGATGTAGGAACATTAGTCGGTCCGGGAGGAAAGTCTCTATTAGCGACCATTGTCAAAAGCGATACGGTATTAGTCGATTTCAGCATGACTGCCTTGGATTACTTGCGCAGTAAAGAGAGAAATGTCAATCTGGGACAACGGGACACCTCCCGCACGTGGCAGCCTTATATAACGATTACGCTTGCAGATAACTCGATATACCCGCAAAAAGGTTTGGTAGATTTTGCCGAGCCGCAAGTAGACCCGCAAACCGGAACATTTTCCGTGCGGGCAGAGATGCCTAATCCTGAACAGATATTGCTGCCGGGACAATTCACCAAAGTAAAATTATTGCTCGATGTCCGTGAAGATGCCATCGTTGTTCCCAACAAAGCTGTAATTTTAGAAAAAGGAGGAGCTTATATCTTCGTTATGCGCAAAGACTCTACCGTAGAAAAACGATTCATAGAAATAGGCCCGGAAATCGGAAACAAAATGGTTGTAGAACGAGGTCTTGCCACAGGCGAGAAGATCGTTACCGAAGGTTACCACAAATTAACTCCGGGCATAAAAGTCAAACCGGTCACCGAAGCCATCAAGCCTGAAACACCGGAAGAAAGGAGCGAATCATGAAAAGCGAATTTTTTATCGACCGCCCCGTCTTATCGATCGTTCTGTCCTTAGTCATCGTTATCGTCGGGCTTATCGGGCTTTTCTTGTTACCGATAGACCAATATCCGCAAATTACTCCTCCGGTGGTAAAAATAAGCGCATCCTATCCGGGAGCGAGCGCAACAACCGTGTCACAAGCGGTAGCTACACCTATCGAACAAGAATTGAACGGAACTCCGGGAATGCTTTATATGGAATCGAGCAGTTCCAACTCGGGAGGATTCTCCGCCACTGTGACTTTCGATGTTTCTACCGATGCCGATCTTGCTGCCGTAGAAATACAGAACAGGGTAAAACTGGCAGAATCGCGACTGCCGGCAGAAGTCATACAAAACGGAATATCCGTAGAAAAGCAGGCGGCCAGCCAATTGATGACGATTTGTCTTACATCGAACGACCCGAAATTCGATGAAATATACCTAAGCAATTTCGCAACGATCAACGTACTTGACTTATTACGTCGAATCGAGGGTGTCGGCAGAGTATCGAATATCGGAAGCCGCTACTATGCCATGCAAATATGGGTACAACCTGACCGTCTTGCAAACTTCGGATTAACGGTACAAGACCTGCAAACCGCACTGAAAGATCAGAATCGGGAATCGGCTGCCGGTGTCTTAGGTCAGCAACCTGTAACCGGGCTGGACATAACGATACCTATCACTACCCAAGGAAGATTATCATCCGTAGGGCAATTCGAGGATATTGTCATCCGGGCCAATCCCGACGGTTCTCTTATCCGGTTGAAAGATGTCGCCAGAGTTTCCTTAGAAGCCTCTTCATACAATACCGAAAGCGGTATCAACGGCGAGAATGCCGCCGTATTAGGAATATACATGCTTCCCGGAGCAAATGCGATAGAGGTTGCGCAAGCGGTAAAAGACGCCATGAAAGAAATCAGCAAGAACTTTCCGGAGGGTATGAGTTATGAGATACCTTTCGATATGACGACTTATATTTCTCAATCGATTCACGAAGTTTATAAAACACTGTTCGAAGCATTGGGATTGGTCATTCTTGTCGTATTTTTATCATTACAGAACTGGCGTGCGACCCTTATCCCGGTAATTGCCGTGCCGATCTCATTAATCGGGACTTTCGGATTTATGCTGATATTCGGGTTTTCTCTAAACCTTCTGACCATGCTCGGTCTTATCCTCGCCATCGGTATCGTGGTCGATGACGCCATTGTCGTCGTGGAAAATGTAGAACGAATTATGGAAGAAGAACATATCGGAGCATACGAGGCGACAAAAAAAGCGATGAACGGACTGACAAGTGCTCTGATTGCGACATCGTTGGTACTTTGTGCCGTATTTATTCCCGTAAGTTTTCTTAGCGGCATCACCGGACAACTTTACCGGCAATTTACGGTAACCATTGTCGTATCGGTACTCATATCAACAGTCGTGGCCTTGACATTAAGCCCGGCAATGTGTGCTCTGCTGTTAAAGCCGAGTAATAAGAAAAAGAGAAAACATATTCTATTCCGATATATAAACCACTGGTTGGTTACCGGAAACAGAAAATATTCCAACCTCATACAAAAAGCGATGATGAATCCGAGAAGGATATTGTCCGGATTCGGAATCATGCTGGTCATCATGTTCGTTATTTCCCGTTTTATTCCCACCAGTTTTATGCCGCAAGAAGATCAAGGTTATTTTAAAGTAGAATTAGAACTTCCTGAAGGCGCAACTTTGGAACGAACTCGAAAGGTAACCGAAAGAGCAGTCTCCTATCTGCTGGAGAATCCGTTTGTCGCATACGTACAAAATGTCACCGGAAGCAGTCCTCGAGTAGGAAGCAACCAATCGCGAAGCGAACTCACGGTGATCCTTAAACCTTGGGAAGAAAGAGAAGGAGTAGGTGTAGAACAAATTATGGAAACCGTACGAGAAGAACTTTCTCAGTACCCCGAATCTAAAGTATTTCTAAGTACTCCTCCCGTCATACCGGGACTCGGATCTTCCGGCGGTTTTGAAATGCAACTTGAAGCACGGGGAGACGCAACATTCCAAAATCTCATACAGGCTGCAGATACGTTGATGCATTACGCATTGCAACGGAAAGAGCTAACCGGACTGTCTTCCTCTCTACAATCAGAAATTCCGCAACTCTATTTCGACGTAGATCGGGACAAAGCCCGCATACTGGGAGTACCGCTAACCGATATTTTCTCTACAATGAAAGCTTATACAGGTTCGGTATATGTAAACGATTTCAACATGTTCAACCGTATTTATAAAGTATATATTCAGGCTGAAGCTCCTTATCGAGCTCATAAAGATAACATCAATTTATTTTTCGTGCGAGGAAGTAACGGAGCTATGGTTCCTCTCACCGCTCTCGGAACGACCGATTACACGACCGGCCCGGGAAGTATTAAGCGATTCAATATGTTCAATACGGCCATTATACGAGGAGCGGCGGCACAAGGATACAGTTCGGGACAAGCGATGGAAATCATGGAAGAAATAGCGCAAAAACATCTGCCTGCCAACATCGGAATCGAATGGAGCGGACTCTCGTTTCAAGAGAAAAAAGCAGATGGTAAAACGGGTATAATAATGGCCCTCGTTTTCTTGTTCGTATTCTTATTTCTAGCAGCACAATACGAAAGCTGGTTAGTCCCTATTTCGGTACTGTTATCTCTTCCCGTAGCTGCTTTCGGAGCTTATTTAGGAATATGGGTCTGCGGAATGGAAAACGACATCTACTTCCAGATAGGACTCGTCATGTTGATCGGATTAGCTGCTAAAAATGCGATTCTGGTAGTCGAGTTCGCAAAAATTCAAGTAGATAAAGGTGCCGATATCATATATGCCGCCATTCATGCAGCACGTCAACGATTCCGCCCCATCGTCATGACCTCTTTCGCTTTCATCTTGGGTATGCTCCCGATGGTATTGGCAAGCGGACCGGGCTCGGCAAGTCGGCAATCTATCGGAACAGGAGTCTTTTTCGGAATGATATTTTCCATCACATTCGGCATTATCCTTGTTCCCTTTTTCTTTACTTTAATATATAAACTCAAAGCGTCAATCAAAGAAAAATGGTCATGAAAATAGTATCCAAAATATACATAGTATTCGTTATTCTGATAATGACCGGACTCTACTCCTGCAAAATAGGGAAAAAATACAGTCGTCCGGAATTACACCTGCCCGAAAGAATTACGGAACAACATTCCGACTCGTCAACTCTGGCCGATCAGGATTGGAAAACTATATATACGGACACTTTATTGCAGTCTCTTATACAAAAGGCTCTCGATAATAACAAAGACATGTTGATCGCAGCGTCCCGTATAAAAGAATTGGCATATAGAAAAAGAATAACTACCGGAGATTTATTCCCTACCATAAATGCGGCTATACATCCTGAACGGGAACATACGAATGACGGAGGGAATAACCCCGACAACGATAATTCGTTCGAGGGAAAACTCTCCCTATCATGGGAAATCGATCTATGGGGAAATCTGCGATGGGCACGTGCTGAAAGTATTGCCGAATATCTCGCATCGGTAGAGGCAAGACGTGCTTTACAAATGTCGATGATCGCACAAGTCGCACAATACTATTACGAACTGGTTGCATTGGACAACGAGCTGGACATCGTCCGCCAGACACTGGATACATGGGAAAAAGGTCTCGATCTGGCGAGAATCCGTTTTGAAGGGGGATTGACTTCGGAAACGTCTTTTCGTCAGGCTCAAGTAGAACTTGCCCGTACAGCGACATTAGTACCGGAACTGGAAAACAAGATTTCTCAAAAAGAAAACGACTTGTCGTTGCTTGTCGGAGAATATGAAGCTGTTATTACCCGGGCAAAAATGAATCCCGATATCTATTTGCCCGAACAATTGCCTGTAGGATTACCCTCGACCCTTTTGGAGCGGCGTCCCGATCTGAGACAAGCCGAGCAAGAGTTAATTGCGGCGCATGCCCAAGTCGGTGTTGCCTTTACGAACATGTTTCCGAAATTAACTCTCACAGCTACTTACGGGATAGAAAGCTCTTCTCTGAATGATTTTTTACGTTCTCCTTACGGATTTATCGGAGGGACATTACTTTCTCCCATTTTCGGCGCTGGAAAAAACATCGCAAAGCATAAGGCTCAGAAAGAGGTATTCAGACAGACTTGTTATCGATACGAAAAATCGGTTCTGACAGCTTTTCAAGAAACAAAAAATGCAATTGTAAACTTTAACAAGGTAAAAGAAGCCCGTATCCTGAAAAAAAATCTTTACGAAGCATCAAAAGGATATGTAGAACTGGCCCAACTACAATATATTAACGGGGTCATCAACTATCTCGACGTATTAGATGCACAACGAGGATTTTTTTCTGCACAAACAGGTCTTAGCAATGCCATAAGAGATGAACAGATTGCTGTCGTTTATCTCTACAAAGCATTAGGAGGAGGATGGGACAACTTATCTCCATTCGATAAAGAAGAGACTAAGCAATAATTTATCGAACAAAATCTGCCGGAAGAAAAATTTTCCGGCAGATTTTGTTTTCTAACGTAATTTCTTACCCGAAGATACCGGATCGAAACCTAAATCAATTACATCGAAATGAGCATCGGAAGAGACCGTTCCGCACCACGCTATCCGATGATACTTGAAAGGAGGAGAAACCGGACGCATCCGTATTTGTCCCAGTACATCTCCGGCAATACGAAAACGATAAAGTAATGAATAACGTCCTTCTGCCTCTTGTGCACCCCACACCTTACAAACCAAATCAGCCCTTTGTACCGAACAACGTAATGCAATGTGAGAAACACGTTTATAAATATCGGGCAACAATTTTATAGGTCGGGTTATCACACTTATTTGCATATCCGATTGAACTTCGGAGCACAAATCATACAACCTACCGCTTTCATCTCCGGCAAGCAAACCCGGGTAGAGATTATATAAATATTTCCAATCAACAATACGACAGTACCAACTCGAAAAAGATAATCCCAATACATAGCAAAAACGATAATCGGCATTCAAGAAAATAATTTCCTGCCGGATATAGTTATACCCGGCGGTACATTTCCCTTGGATATACTTTCTAAACGGGACAAAATCCTCCGATAACGATATAGAATCACCATCGGACGAATCTTGAGGAAGTGCATCCGGAACTCCGCCGAACACAGGAGAAAGTAAGTTGGACTCTGCCCCCTGTAAAGCCATAACCCCTTGTTCGGAAAGATAAACGACAGCATTATCTATCGGAACAATCAGATTCGAAGACAAACAGACCTCCCGGTTTACAGGATGTTGATTGCTGTAAAGGACTCCCTCACTCCCCTGCTGCAAAGCCCATATACCTTCTGTCGTAAACACATATAACGGAAACTCTCCATACTGACCTTGTGACAAGGCTGCCGTAGCAGCCGCTAAGTCGGTAATCTCTCCTCCCGATAAAATATAAGTAAACTCTTGAGGAAATACAAAAGGATTATTTATTTGCGATACTCTCAACTTATTGGGAGTATGCTCCACAGCATTTATCTCTTCCGGAATCTTGCCTTCATCAGGTTCGGATATTTCAGAAAAAGTAATAGGTTTTAAATCCGGAGAAACATAATAAGCCATATTCTGATCTTGAGAAGATTTCAAATCGACCGTTATTCCATATTGTTTTCCTCCGGCATCATCGCATATCCTCACTTTCATCTTATATGCTCGGCTGTCAGGATAAGAAATCATAGCCGAAAGACCTTTAAGAGACATACGAGACTCAAAAGAATTTACCAGACGCCTCTCTCCGTCAGAACCGTTCATGTACACTTCGATATATCCCCGTTGCACATCGATATCGATTAAGTCTACCCCATTATAACGATTCTGTGTCAACGCAAAGACCGAAAGGGGAAAACCGCTGGAATAGTACATAGATATTCCTCCCAAATGTAATCTCCCGTTATACACATAAGAGGTCTTCGCCGTAATACGATGATGAGAAAAATTATCCAAAGGCAATACATCTTGTTGTTCGAGATTATTCAAATCACAATTATATTCCAATGAAAAGGGTTGAGCAATCTGTTCCTTTCCGGAAAAGGATGCCACTTTAAAGAATACGACCTCTTCCGACAGCCTCCGTCTGACCTCCTCCTCTGTCAATTGCGGCACATCGAAAATAATAATCCGAGTCTGTTTACCCCCAATATTCCGTATCTCATACCGATAGTCATTTTCTGTCATGGCAACCTGCTTGACTACCGGTATCTCTTTTGAAATAAACACATCTATCCCGGTAACAATATCCGACCATTTCGATAAATCGCACTTGCCGATATTATAATAAAGCGACTCTCCCCTTAAATTGAACTTATTTTCGACAAATCGCCTCAGATATCCGTCTTCCAGCTCGCAAAGCGCTTCAATATTATTCAACGTATCGGCTTTATCCGATTGTAACATGACGACAGGCGGAGACGGAAGAATATAAGAACCGTCATACATTCGGAGTGCATACCTCACCAAAAAAGGATGGGCGAAATAACCGTCCGACAGCAATTTACTCTTACATTTACTATACGTACCATATATCCAAGAAATAAACGCCCTCTTGTCTGTATCGGAAAGACGACAAACTCCGTCATCCCGAGTCTCTACCTTCAAGGTATAAGTATCGAAGATCTCGGTACTCTGAATACTTCCTCCCAAATAAAACGATATTTCGGGCATATCCGGACGTGTCCCCAATATCTCATAAATTCCGTTTCTGTACAGTAAATAAAATATTTCCGTATTGGTAATTACAACAAGCGTATTTCCGACCGACTCTATTCTCGACAGTCCGGAGATCTCACACAATGCCTCCAATCCAGTCGGAAAGACCTCTCCATCCTTTTCCTCCGCCTCAAAATAAAGATTCGTGCCGTCATACGAAATATAATGCTTATAGGCTTCGTTACAATGCAAAAATATGACTTTACGGGAAGTTTCTTCCGGAGTATATAATAAGCGGGGTTCGCCGACAGCTTCCCAAATACCGTTCCGGCATCTCAAGTTCACGATCCGGCTACACTCCCCGTCGCCACACATTGCCGGAGGTAACTGATGCGACATGCCCTTAATTTGTAATCTGTTCTGTTGCATAATATTATCTTTCAATTTCTTTTTCGGTAAAAATAGAATAGAGAACATGCCGGCTCGTGGGATATTTATAAAAAAGAATTCGTTCAGGCAAGATTTTATAATTATCGCATAAAACCGGAACGATTCAATATTTTTTTTGCAATCGAGAAAGTAAATCCAGAGTCTGTTTAAAATTCTTTATAATACTCCAATACAAAAAAAGGACTGAAACAGACTCTCCGACTTATAACCGTAAAATAAAAATCATTATGAATGACTGCAATTACAAAATCTTTAACAACAAACGGTTAATGCCGAAACAAGAAAAGAGAAAAGAAAAAGAAGACGAAACATTCGACCGTTCTCAATACAAAATTTTATGGACGGCAAAAAAGGCATGGGAAAATATAGAACCATACCGCAGGCGTCGAAAACGAAACAGAAAATATACATTCGGACAGCAATGGAGCGATAAAATAACGTTACCGGACGGAAGAACGATAACCGAAGAGCAATATTTGAAAGAACAAGGGAAAGTCCCCTTAAAAAACAATCTGATCCGTCAACTGGTAAAGAACGTCATCGGACAATTCCGAAGCACTCAGACTCAACCGGTATGCATCTCCAGAGACCGGAACGAACAACAATTAGGAGAACTGATGAGCATAGCCCTCGAATATGTTTATCAACATAACCGAATGTGGGAAATCGACGGCAGGACTCTCGAAGAATTTTTGATCTCGGGAAGCTGCTTCCACAAAATAGTTTACGGCAAAAGGCGAAATAAAACGGATGTATGGATCAACGAAATAAACCCGAACCGAATTTTCTTCAACAATATGGAAGATATACGACATTGGGATTGCACAATGATAGGAGAATTGCATGATGTACCTATCGCAACAATCTTATCCAATTTTTCGGGAGGCTCTCGCAAACGGGCTTCCCGTCTCCGGGAAATTTACAGTAATGCCAATCAAGAAGAACTGTACCGTCAATATTCAAACCTGACCACGGAGCGGATCGACAATCTCGACTTTCTGATTCCCGGAGAAGACCACCTCTGCCGGGTAATAGAAATATGGAGGCTCGAAAATCGTGAACGGTTAAAATGCCATGATACTTTGAACGGAAAACTTTATAAAGAAGAAATAGACCGTTTACCGGCCATCGAAGCGGAAAACAGAAAAAGAATCTCCGATGCCGGAAAAGCAGGGATTGACAGTAAAGACGTTCCGCTGATCCGCACCGAATGGTTTATCGACCAGTTTTGGTATTATCGCTTTTTCTCTCCTTTCGGAGACATTTTGGATGAAGGAGAGACCCCGTACTGGCACGGAGAACACCCTTACAGCATGCGACTTTATCCGCTTATCGACGGAGAAATTCACTCTTTTGTCGAAGACATCATCGACCAGCAACGATATATAAACCGACTGATTACATTGGTTGATTTTATCATGGGATCGAGTGCCAAAGGCGTATTGCTTTTCCCAGAAGATCAAGTTCCCGACGGAATGACCATCGAAGATGTAGCTGAGGAATGGACACGATATAACGGAATCATTTTATTCAAACCGAAACCGGGAGCGCCCCTTCCTCAACAAATTGCCGTAAATTCGACCAATGTAGGCGCTTATGAACTTCTAAACCTGCAAATGCGACTGTTAGAAGATATCTCTGGCGTACATGGTGCTATGCAAGGAAAAACCGCTGCATCGGGAACTCCCGCCTCCCTTTATGCACAACAAACCCAAAATGCAAGTCTGAATCTCATCGACCTGTTCGAATCTTATAAAACTTTTCGGGAAGACCGAGATACGAAAATGATGAAAACCATCCAGCAGTTTTACGACGAAAACCGGTATTTGGAAATTGCGGGAGATAAAGCTACCGAAGGACAAATACTCGCATCTCCGGATAAAGTCCGTAATGCAGAATTCGATATATCCATCACCGAATCCGTTTCCTCTCCGGCATACCGGGTAGCATCGAACGAGTTTTTGCTGGAACTGTTCCGAATGGGACAGATTTCTTTAGAAATGCTCCTTGAAAACGGTTCATTCCCATTTTCCGACCGCTTGTTACAGAGTATAAATAAATTAAAACAAGAGACTCAATAACAAAATTCTAAAGATACTCTACCGCTCAAAAAAACAGAAAACATTTAGACTCCATTTCAATACGTCAAGTGAGAAGGTGCAATATTTATTACACCTTCTTTTGATAATTATTTAAAAAACATGTTTTAAACATCCATTAAAGCCTGTCTAAATTTTACTCGGGTCAGGTTTGAAAGTTTTTTTCGAAGATATTTCTCTATTTTTATAAGGAGGATAATGACTATCTGACGAATGAAAACGGGAAAAAAGGCCTGATAATATTTTCTGCATCGGAAAATTTAAACAGACTCTTAGTATTTCAAAAAATTCGTATATTTAGCAACTAAAAGAAAGGGATTATTTTGATATTACTGAATATCGATCATGAAAAACAAATTTGATAATACAACTATTTTCAAGGCTCCGGACGGCCGATCTTATCTCGTCCCGTTTATTTTGGTCACCAGTTTGTTCTTGTTATGGGGATTTGCTCACGGATTGCTGGACGTGCTGAATAAGCATTTTCAACTTGCATTTACCATGACAAAAGCAGAATCGGGATTAGTACAATTCTCGACTTATATCGCTTATTTCCTTATGGCTATTCCTGCAGGAATCTTCATGAAAAAATACGGATATAAAAAAGGCATCATTCTGGGTTTATTACTCTTTGCAACCGGAGCATTTTCTTTTATCCCGGCAGCCCTCATGCACTCTTCTACTCCGTTTCTGATCGCGTTATTCATAATTGCGTGCGGTTTATGTATTCTGGAAACAGCAGCAAATCCCTACTCAACGGTTTTAGGCCCTAAAGAATCGGCCGCACAAAGAATAAATTTGTCCCAATCATTCAATGGTCTGGGCTGGATACTCGGTCCTCTGGTCGGAGGTGCTCTGATTTTCGGTACTCCCGAAGGAGACTTCTCCGCTCTTACCAAACCCTATATTCTTGTGGGCAGCATCGTTCTGGTAATAGGTATTTTATTTTTCTTTACGAAGCTTCCCGAAATCAAGGAAGATGATGAAAGAACTCCGGTTACGGAAAATATTCCGGACAAATCGGTTTGGAAGCACCGCCATTTCGTACTTGCCGTAATAGCTCAGTTTGCCTACTGTGCCGCCCAAACCGGCATATTCAGTTTCTTTATCAATTACGTCACCGAACAAGACCCGAGTATCGATCCTGAAAAGGCATCGAGGTTTCTGGCTTTCGGTGGAATGACTTTATTCATGGTAGGAAGGCTTTCGGGGAGTATGCTGATGAAATGGACTATGCCCAATAAACTGCTGGTCTTATTCTCTTTGATTTCATCCGTATGCATGCTTCTGGTAATTCTCGCTCTGGGAAGAATATCATTATATGCCCTATACACGACCTTCTTTTTTATGTCGATCATGTTCCCTACGATTTTCGCACTCGGGCTTTCGAATATGGGAACTCTTACCAAAAAAGCTTCGTCATATATCGTTATGGGCGTAGCAGGTGGCGCTTTCAGTCCTATGCTCATGGGATTGATCGGAGAGAATAACATGGCTGTCGGATTCATTGTCCCGTTCGTTGCTTTTATATATATTCTGTTTTTTGCAGCCAAAGGTTACCGCTCGTAAATAAGAATACGACTATTATCACCCAAACTTGTTTAAATTTTTGGATAAAGAAATTCTCAAGCCAGCCCCGAACAAAATTTAGACAGGCGCAGAGCGAACAGTCAGAAAATTAGACAGATTCTCAATAATTCTTCTTATCTTTGTCCCCGTATCGGTTCGAGATGCCTGCAACAGGATATCGATGAAAAGGGAATCCCGTGAAAGTCGGGAACAGTCCCGCTGCTGTAATTCTCCTATATTTGCGGCAAACTACCCCCTGCCACTGAATAGAATTATTCGGGAAGGCGTTTGCCCACAGAGATAAGTCAGAAGACCTGCCATACACACAAAATGCCGTTTCTTGCGAGGATGAGACCGGCAATACAAAAAAATTTCAGCGAATGCGTAATTTCCGATTTTGCAACCCTGCTTTATTGTACGGGATAATCTTATGGTGGATTATTCTGCCGATTCGCATATCCGGACAAACGACCGCCAAAATCGATACGACAAAAACCTACCAACTAAAAGAAGTCGTATTCACCGGAAAAACGATAAACAGAGATGTAGTTCCGGCACAAACACTTTCAGGCAAGCAATTAGAAAGACTCAGCGTGCATTCTGTCGCAGATGCGATCCGATATTTCTCGGGAGTACAGATAAAAGACTATGGCGGAATCGGCGGACTGAAGACCGTCAACATCCGAAGCATGGGAACAAATCATGTGGGTGTATTTTATGACGGTATCCAATTGGGCAATGCTCAGAACGGGACAATCGACCTGGGACGTTTCTCATTAGACAATGTAGACCGGTTATCGCTCAGCAATGGACAAAGCGACAACATATTCCAACCTGCACGCTTTTTTGCATCCGCAGGGTTACTGAATATCCAGACGTTGACTCCACGATTCAATGACAATAAAAAAACAAACATCAGTGGTTCTTTTAAAACCGGCTCGTGGGGGCTGGTCAATCCTTCTCTGATGATAGAGCAAAAAATAAGTAAGAAATGGGCGTTCTCTGCCAATAGCGAATGGATGTCAGCAGATGGGCAATATCCTTTCACACTCTATTATGGTGATAAAAATGACATGACTTCCCGCGAGAAAAGAAGGAATACACAGGTGGAAAACTTACGTGCCGAAGCCGGACTATTCGGAAACTTCTCTGCAACAGAACAGTGGCGGATGAAAGCATATTACTATCAATCATCACGCGGATTGCCCAATGCCACTTCACTGTATTATGACTACGCGGCACAGCACTTATGGGATAAGAACGTTTTTGTGCAAAGCCAGTACAAAAAGGAATTTAACCGCCAATGGGTGTTCCAGACCCCAGCAAAACGGAACTGGAGTTACCAGCGTTATCTGGACCCTACTTACAATAACTCAGAAGGTAAACAGGATAACAGTTATTATCAGCAGGAATACTATCTGTCAGCATCGGCACTCTTCCGGGCGTTGGACAATCTTTCGTTTTCACTCTCTACAGACGGAAGTATCAATACCCTTAATGCCAACCTGCACGAATTCGCCTATCCTACACGTTACTCATGGCTGACGGTAATAGCCGGAAAATACGTAAATGAATGGTTGACGCTTTCAGCTTCGGCACTCGCTACAGTGATTAATGAAAAAACTCAGCAAGGAGCCAGTGCAGGCAATCACCGTAAACTAACTCCCTATGTAAGTGCTTCATTCAAGCCTCTCAGCAGCGAGGAATTCCGAATTCGCTTTTTCTATAAGGACATTTTCCGCCTGCCCAACTTCAACGATTTATATTATGGCGAAGTAGGCAATATCGATTTACGCCCGGAGGATTCCCGGCAATACAATATCGGCGTTACATATAACAGAGCTTTCTATGAGTTCCTCCCCTATCTCTCTGTAACCATAGATGCCTATTATAATAAGGCG
>ENA-UERW01001114-UERW01001114.1-human-gut-metagenome-genome-assembly--contig:-NODE-1114-length-19344-cov-5.112991_pt1 | contig 19344 bp, 20 predicted proteins | sample MGYA00242994_ERZ507995 | MGnify/ENA primary metagenome ERZ507995 (study PRJEB26167, sample SAMN06115492) | human gut metagenome | host: Homo sapiens | place: China:Chongqing | collected 2015-04-26...
CGGCGGTTTTGGGAGGGCCCAGGTGATTTCCCGTCGGCTGTCGGAGAAGGTGTAAGAGACCTGGGCCACACGGCGCGCCGCCTGACACGGAGGGCGGCGCGCTTCCTATTTCTTTTGTACATCGAATATACGGAACAGTATGCAGGCCATAATTGTAACCACTTTGTAAAGAAAATGGGTTCTCCCAAGGGTTTTCCACATTATCCACAGGGTTTTCCACACCTGGTTATGTCAACGTGCAAAACTGGAATATGCATGTAAGGAGACATAAGAAGGCTGTCAAGGGGAAATGGGATGACGTTTTCCACAAAAATGATGAGGTGAGCGAAATGTCCGACTTGATCGCTGCGATCAGCACCCCCCTGAGCCCCTCCGCCATCGGGATCCTCCGCCTGTCGGGGCCGGGAGCGGCAGCGGCGGCGGACCGGGTCTTTCGCGCCCGGAGCGGCCGCCCGCTGGCTGAGGCGCCCAGCCGCACTCTGGTGTACGGCTCCCTTCTGGACCGGGAGGGGCGGGTGGTGGATCAGGTGTTGGCTACGGTCTCCCGCGCGCCGCACAGCTATACCGGGGAAGACACGGCGGAGCTCCAGTGCCACGGCTCGCCCATGGTGCTCTCCCTGGGACTGGAGGCCCTTTGCGCCGCGGGGGCCCGTCTGGCGCAGCCCGGGGAGTTTACCAAAAGGGCCTTCCTGAACGGCAGGCTGGACCTCCCCCAGGCCGAGGCGGTGGCCGACCTGCTGGAGGCCGAGACGCCGGAGGGCGTCCGCGCGGCGGCGGGACAGCTCTCCGGGGCCCTGTCCCGGCGGGTGGAGGGGGTCTACCACGGTCTGGTGGACCTGCTGGCACATTTCCACGCCGTATTGGACTATCCCGACGAGGACATCGGCCCTCTGGAGGCAGAGCAGATCGGCGGCGTGCTCTCAGCCGCCGCCGGGGAGCTGCGGCGCCTGCTGGAAACCTACCAGCGGGGGCGGTTTCTGGTCCGGGGGGTGCCCTGCGCCATCGTGGGCCTTCCCAACGCAGGCAAGTCCTCTCTCCTGAACGCCCTGGTGGGCTATCAACGCGCCATCGTCACCGATATCCCGGGCACCACCCGGGACACGGTGGAGGAGCGGTGCATGCTGGGCGGCGTACTGCTGCGGCTCATCGATACGGCAGGCCTCCGGGAGACCGACGACCCGGTGGAGCGGCTGGGCGTGGCCCGCAGCCGCGCCGCGCTGGAGGGGGCCGAGCTGGCCCTGGTGCTGATGGACGGCTCTGCGCCGGCGGAGGACCTGGACCGCCTGACCGCGGAATTACAGCTCTGGGAGGAGGCCGCACGGACCTGCCCCAGGACCATCCTGGTCCTCACCAAGGCTGATCTGCCCCGGGGGGCGGACCGGGGCTTCTCGGTACTGGGCGGGGAAAAGGCACCGCCGGTGGTACGGCTGAGCGCCCGGACCGGGGAGGGACTGGCGGAGCTGTCCGACGCCGTCCGGGCCCTCTTTCCCCAGGGCGCCCCCGGGGAGGAGGGCGCCGTTCTCACCAACGCCCGGCAGGCGGAGGCCGCGGAGCGGGCCCTGCGCGGCCTGGAGCGCGCGGGGGAGGGTCTGGACGCCGGCGTCACCCCGGACGCGGTCCTCACCGATGTGGAGGGGGCCGTGGAGGCCCTGGGAGAGCTCTCCGGGCGGAACATTCGGGAGGATGTGGTGGCGCGCATCTTCGCCCGGGTCGGTGTGCGGCAGTCAAGAGCTGTGGCGCCCTTGGGGGGCGGCTTGAAACAGGGCGCGGCCCTCCGGACCTCGTCGAGAGGTCCGGAGGGCCGTCAAAGCGCCGGGCGGTTTTCCGGCGCGGGACGTCAGGGCAGGTGGCTCAGGATGGTGAACACGCCGGTGGCCCCCAGCGCCACATAGATGACCTTGGTCAGCATGGAGATGTTGATCCAGCGCAGGATCCGCAACCCAAGCTGGATCCCGACTGCGATCCCCAGCATGCTGACCAGGGTGAAGGGCACCAGCGCCGGGGTAAAGATGCCCTTGCCGATCCGGATCAGCAGGTTGACGGTGGCGGTGCAGGCAAAAAAAAGCTGGATGGTGCCGGTGTACTCCTCCTTGCTCTTGGAGTTGGAGAGAAAGTAGACCGACATCAGAGGGCCGCCAATGCCGAAAAGCCCGCTGGACAGGCCGGAAATGGCCGAGCAGACCACTGCGGCGGGAATGCTGTCCCGGACGGTAAAGCGCCCGTCGGCAAACATGAAGTAGAGCGCCAGTACGATCAGGAAGACGCCGAAGACCAGGACCAGCACCTCCAGATCCAGGGAGGCGGCCAGAAAGATGGCAAAGGCGCTGCACGGGATGTAGATCAGCAGGGGGAGGGGCAGCCGCCGGAAGGAGATACTGCTTCGAAAGCGGAAGGCCAGAGAATAATTCAAAAACAGGAGCGATGCGGAGGATACGGCCGAGGCGTGCAGCATATCCAGAAAAAAGGGGAGGATCATCATGATGACGATCCCTCCGCCAAAGCCGATCACGGTTTGGATGGTCCCGCCCAGAAGGGCGATCGCAGCGATCAACACCAGGTCCACACACAACATCTCCCGATCGTTTCTCACAGCCGCCGGAGAGCGGCGATTGCTGTTATTATAACAGAAGATAACGATTTGGTAAAGATTTTGTCAAGAAATTGGAGTAAAACAGAATAAAGAGAAAAAACGGCTCTCCCACTGCCCCGGCAGTGGGAGAGCCGTCGTTGCGCGCTGTGATCAGGGACCCGCCGGAGAGCGCGGCGGCTGATCAGGTCTTTTCCTCAAAGGACACGCCGCAATTGCGGCAGTTGATGGTGATCTTCCCCTTCCCTCTGGGGACGCGAAGCTGCTGGCCGCAGTTGGGACACTTGAAGTAGCGGTGCTCCTTGTCCCGGTGGATGGTGCGCCGGAGCTTGAACCAGCGGATGGCGGGGCCCGCCACCGTCATAAACTTTGCGTTTTCCGCCCGCCGGCGGTCGATCCGCCGGGAAAACATGCGGTAGATGCACCATGCCGCCACCAATGTGGACAGCAGGGAGAGGATGGAACTGTGCAGAAGGGAGGAGAGGAGGTAGAGCAGCAGATAAAGGGCAATAAGAAACACGGAGAGCTGGTCCCCGCCATAGCGGCCGTACATCAAACGCTGCATAAAATTCATCGCGGCTCATACTCCTTTCCGCTGAGATATCAATTAGATATCATAGCCTCTCCATGTGTCCCAGTCAAGAAATCAATCGTAAACAAAGTGTGAATTGTACTCTTGCGTCCGGGCGGAAAACCCGGTATACTGAATGAAAACAGAGATCGGAGGACCGGCTATGGCCCGAATCGACAAGGAAAATTATTATTTGGACATCGCAGAGACCGTGCTCAAGCGGGCCACCTGCCTGCGCCGGTGCTACGGCGCCATTATCGTCAAGAACGACGAGATTATCTCCACCGGCTACAACGGCGCGCCCAGAGGGCGCAGGAATTGCACCGACTTGGGCTATTGCACCCGGGACGCCCTCCAGGTGCCCTCGGGGGAGCGGTACGAGCTGTGCCGCAGCGTCCATGCCGAGGCCAACTGTATTATCTCCGCCGCCCGCAGCGCCATTCTGGGCGGCACACTGTATCTGGCGGGCCGGGACAGCAAGACCGGGGAACTGCTGCCCGACGCCACATCCTGCTCCATGTGCCGCAGGCTCATCATCAACGCGGGCATTGACCGGGTGGTGATCCGGCGCACACCCAGCGAGTACACGGCGGTCCACGTGGAGGACTGGATCCGGGAGGACGACAGCCTGCCCCCGGCCCTTGGGTAGGAGGCGGGGCCGCGCTTCGGGTGTCACGCTGCGGCTCGTCCTCACAAAGTCCGCTTTGTTCGCTGCTCCCTACCGGGAAAAGCTCACTCCGCTCATCTCCGCGCCAAGCGCCGCCCCTGCGGGGCGGTTGCGCTCCGAAACGCGCCTGCGGGCGCAACCTTGCGCATCCTCTCCCCACAAAGCCTTGCGGCTTTGCGGGGACCCTTTTAGTGCGCTCTCTGCGACGGCGCGTCTATCCTCCGCGCTTCTTATTCATACTTATCCAGAATACTCCCCACCTGATCCACCGTAAGGCGGCCGTACACATCGTTGTTGATCATCATAACAGGGGCCAGGCCGCAGGCGCCGATACAGCGGCAGGCGTCCAGAGAGAACTTTCCGTCCGGCGTGATGGAGCCGGGCTTGATACCCAGGCGCTGCTGGACCGCTTCCAAAATATCGGAGGCGCCCTTTACGTAGCAGGCCGTGCCCAGGCACAGACTGATCTGATACTTCCCCTTGGGGTTGAGCGTAAACTGGGCGTAAAACGAGGCCACCCCATAGACCTCGGTGAGGGGGATGTCCAGCCCCTCCGCCACCATGATCTGGACCTCCTCGGGCAGGTAGCCGAAAATCTCCTGCGCCGCCTGCAGCACCGGCATGGTGGCGCCGGGCTGCCCCTTGTGCGTCCGGATGACCTCCCGCAGGCGCTCCTCCTGCTCCTCCGTCCCGGCGTAGGGGACGACGGTTTTCACATTTGGCATATTCGCGTTCCTCCTTTTGTCCCGATGCCGGCCTTTCCGGGGCTCCCATCCCAAATCGCGCCCCGTTCCCGGTCCCTCGTGTGCCCGTTCTGGCCGGCGTTTTCCCATGAACCCACCCGTCGGTCGATTCAATCCTTTATATTGTAATGCAGAATCCCCCAAGGCTCAACTCTTTTTTTAGGCGAATTGAACTCCGGGCAAATTTTATTTTGTCCCTGCCCGGCCGCCCGGGCTGCCGGACCCCTCTGCCGACTGGTCTTTGCCCCTGAGGCAGCACCGCCCTCCTTCAAAATATTCCAGTTAAAATACGCTCAGTTTCCCACTTCACCGGCAAAAAAGATGCACCCATCTCTGAGTGCATCTGTTACCGTAACTTCCCCTGTTCCGGACGGGGACCGCCAAGCGGGGCCGGGCCTTTCGGGCTGCGCTGCCGGTTCTTTCACGCGCCGCCCCGGCGCAGCCAGGCCAGCACTGCCTCCCGGGACCGGGCGGGGACCTCCATAACCTGCCCGGCATCTGAGATCTGCTCCAGATAGTGGGCGTCACAGCCCGTGATGGTAGGCACGCCCCGCAGGTCCCGCCTGCCCGACACAAAGTCAGGGGGGCAGTTCCGGGACACCTCGGCCAGGGAAAAGCCCAGTCCCGGGTCCCACAGGCCCAGATTGGACAGGAGCGAGAAGGACGACCGGTCGATATGGGCGGGCCAGGCCGCCCCGCCGTACCGCTCCACCAGGGCGGGCACCTCGTAGACGCCGATGGCGGTCGCCCCCGCCAGCAGCCGGGGCTCCTCGCCCAGCACACGGTCGTCGGCGTCCAGATAGAGCTGACGGCCGAAAATAGCCGGGTCGTTGCGGGCCTCCCCCAGGCTGCGGTACACCTCCTCCTGAAAGGCGCCGGCCCGCTCCAGGTCCGGGAATACGCACACTATATGGACCTCCTCCCGCGTGCACAGCTCCATGCCCGGCAGGGCCAGCAGCCCGTAAGCCTCGGCGGCCTGGCAAAAGGCGGCGCAATTGCCGCAGGTATTGTGGTCGGCGAGGGCCGCGGCGTCCAGCCCGGAGAGCTTGCACATGCCGGCGATGGTGGCAGGCGTCATAGCCTCGTCCCCACAGGGGGAGAGGCAGGAGTGAAAGTGAAAATCGAAATGTAATTTGATACCTCTGGCACCTTCCTTTTCAGACACGCCGCCGCCTCGCGCTACCGCAGGAGCTGCTTGAGCACCGACGCCGCGTCGAACGTGGACAGCTTAGTGCCCAGGATGTTGATATTCTGCTGCTCGGCCCGCTGGCGCAGGGTCTCGTCCGGGACTACGCCCTCGGTGAGCACCACGCAGGCCACCTCGGCCATCAGCGCCACGGCGGCCACGTTCTGATTGGACATGATAGTGAGCCAGGCGTTGCCCGCCTGGGCCCTGCCCATCACCCAGGACAGAAGGTCTCCCACATAGCCCCCGTTCACCTCCCGGTCGGGCTCGGGCATGATAAATTCTGTCAAGGCCATCACATGGGCCAGCTCTCTTACATTCAAATCTCGGAACCTCCCTCTGATTCTTTCTCCGCGGCGCGGCGGGCGGCGGAGCGCCGCTGCCGGAAGGGGGCGGGCAGATATTCGTCGGCATCGCCGCTGCCCGCCATGTACTGCATGCGCTCCCGGACCTTGAAGATGCAGTCCTCCATGCTGGCCCTCCCCAGCACCACGTCCTCGGCCAGGGCGTGACAGGAGGGGGCGCCGCAGGAGCCGCAGTCCAGGCCCGGCAGACTCCGCTCTAGCTCGTCGATCTTGAGGAGCTTTTCCAGGGCCACCGATCGGTCCTGATCCAGCCGGAAGGCCGGCACATATTGGAGCTCCTGGTCGATCTTTACCAGGTCCCGGTCCCCGCCCCGGAAATCATACCGGCTGCGGGAGACGGGCAGGCCCTTCATCAGCCGCTTGATCCGCATCCGGGCCCCGTAGGGGTTCTCCACCGTGAGGCACCCCCCCACGCAGCCCTGGGTGCAGGCGCACAGCTCGATGAAATCCGCCTCCGGCAGGCGGCCGTCCTCGATCTCCTCCAGCATGCGGATACAATTTTCAATGCCGTCCACGGCCAGGTACCGCTCGCCCAGCCGGGCGGCGGACTCTCCCCCGCAGAAGGCCCAGCCCACCCCCATGATGCCCGCCGAGGAGAGGGGCTTCACCTTCTGGAGGTCCTTCATGGGGCCCAGCAGGCGCAGGTAGATGTCCCGAATGGCGAAGGCGCCGTCCAGCACCGGCTTCTGGAGTCCCTCAGGGCTGTGGGCCGCCGTCACCTGGGAGGAGCAGGGCACGATGGAAAAGACCCCGATCTCCTCCGGCGGCAGGCCGGTCTCGGCCTCCGCCTCCCGTCGGGCCAGGATGGCGGCCAGTTCCACCGGCGTCACCGTGGCGGCAATGTTGGGGATCAGCTTGGGAAAGCGCATGCGGATGAGCCGCATGATGGTGGGGCAGGCGGAGGAGACCTGGGGCATGACCCGGGGCTCTCCGCTGCTGATGGCGTGCCTGGCGTAGTCGGAGAGGATCTCCGCCGCCTTGGCGGTCTCAAAGACCTTCTGGAAGCCGATCTCCAGCAGGCCGTTGAGCACGATGTCGATGTCGTCCAGATGCTGGAACTGCCCGTAGAGGGCCGGGTCGGGCAGGGCCACCCGGTATTTGTACTGCTCCAGCTTGTCCAGGCTGTCGCTGACGGATTTGACCGCCTTGTGCGGGCACACCTGGATGCACTTGCCGCAGTCGATGCACCGCTCATTGAGGATGGTGGCCTTGCCGCTGCGGACCCGCACGGCCTCAGTCGGGCAGTTTTTGATGCAGGTGGTACAGCCCCGACAGCGCTTATACTCCAGGATGACCGAGTGCTTCATCATAAATCCTCACCCCCTGGTTGAAATCGAAACGGGCGCCCTGTGGGCACGGCCGTCCCGCCGTCAGCCGTTGTTGATATCGATCCGCATGGTCACCGTGGTGCCCACCCCCACCGTGGTGTCGATGCGCATTTCGTCGGAGTACCGCTTCATGTTGGGCAGGCCCATTCCGGCCCCGAACCCCAGGTCCCGGGCCACGTCCCCAGCGGTAGAGTAGCCCTCCTCCATCGCCCGGTCCACATCGGGAATGCCGGGGCCCTGGTCGATGAGGCGGATGGTGATGGCGTCCATGCCCACCTCCACTTCCACCCGGCCCCCGTCGGCGTGGATGACCATATTGATCTCGCCCTCGTACATGCACACCGAGGCCTTGCGGATGATCTCCGGCGGCAGCCCCAGCTTCTTCAGGGTCATCTTCATCTGGCTGGAGGCCTCTCCGGCCTGGACCAGATCGCCGCCGTCCACCTGATAGGTCAGCTTCAGGTCCCCCATGCCCTCAGCCTTCCAGTCCCCTGCTGTAGAGCAGGCCGCAGGCGATGAACATACGGATGGCGGAGCTCATGACCACGATGTCCCGCTCCCGGGCCAGCTCCAGGATGTCCTCTCCGGGCACCTTGCCCCGGACGAAAATGATGCACTTCATATCCATCATCTCCGCCGTACGCACCACCTGGGGGTTGACCATACCGGTGATGAGCAGGCTCTGGTCCTTGACATAAGCCAGCACGTCGCTCATAAAATCGCTGGCGCAGGCGGATTTCACCTCCCGGTCCAGATGCTCCTCCCCCGAGAGGACCCGCGCGTTCAACGCCTCCTTGATCTCGTACAGATACATAGACGTTTCCCCTTTCGGCGCCCGCCCCGGTCCCCGGCGGAGGGCGCTTTACTTCGTCTGTTATTTTATCACAAGCGCCGCCGGTTGGGAAAGACTTTTTTCTCCTCCCCGGACGGGCGCCGGGGAGGAGCGCCCCTCCTCTCCCCACTCCGCCCCCGGGACGGTATACTATACAAAGAACGCCCGTCCCCCGCTTTTATTTTTTGTGTCTCCCTCTCATTGACACCTGTCCTCGGCATGTATATAATAAACTTTAATTCAGTAAAGCGATCAAAATTATCGCGGAACTGGTACAAAGAGGCGCCAGTTTCCCCAAAAATCGGGCAAATTGGTCCCTCCAAATTGTTAAGGAGGCTTATCAACCATGGGTAAAGAGCGCGTGTACAACTTTTCCGCTGGTCCCTCCATGCTCCCGCTGGAAGTTCTGGAGCGTGCGGGCTCAGAGATCACCAACTACGAGGGCTCTGGTATGTCAGTCATGGAGATGAGTCACCGATCTAAAGTGTTCCAGAAGATCTTCGACGACACCCAGGCCAAGTTCCGCCGCCTGTTCCACGTCCCGGACGGGTATCATATCCTCTTCCTCCAGGGCGGCGCGTCCACCCAGTTCGCCGCCGCGCCCATGAACCTCATCGGCGCCACCGGCAAGGCGGACTACGCCGTGACCGGCAATTTCTCCAACATCGCCTATAAAGAGGCGAAGAAATACGGCGCCATCCACCTGGCGGCCTCCTCGGAGGACAGGAACCACACGTACATCCCCGCCCAGGATCAGCTCGAGCTGGACCCCGAGGCGTCTTATTTCTATTACTGCGCCAACAATACCATCTACGGCACCGAGTGGCAGTACGTGCCCGACACCGGGCGCGTGCCCATCGTGTGCGACATGTCCTCCGACATCCTCTCCCGCCCGGTGGATGTGAGCAAGTACGGCGTCATCTTCGCCGGCGCCCAGAAGAACATGGCCCCCGCGGGCCTCACCGTGGTCATCGTCAAGAAAGAGCTGGCGGGCCGCGAGCTCCCCTATACCCCGCTGATGCTCAGCTACAAGACCATGATCGACAAGGATTCCATGTACAATACGCCCCCCTGCTGGTGCATTTATATGCTGGGCCTGGTGCTGGACTGGCTGGAGGAAAAGGGCGGCGTCGAAGGCATGGAGGCCATCAAGCACGGCAAGGCCCGGATGCTCTATGACACCATCGACGCCTCCCGCCTCTTCACCTGCGCGGTGGAGAAGGACTCCCGCTCGGATATGAACGTGGTGTTCCGCACCGCCAGCGAGGAGCTGGACGCCAAATTCGTCAAGGAGTCGGTGGACGCGGGCTTTACCAACCTGAAGGGCCACCGCAGCGTAGGCGGCATGCGCGCCTCCATCTACAACGCCATGCCCGTGGAGGGCGTGGAGAAGCTCTGCGACTTCATCCGCGCGTTTGACAAAAACAACTGAAGATCAGGGAGGGTACAAGGATGTTCCGTATCAAAACTTTGAATCAAATCAGCCCCACCGGCCTCTCTGTGCTGGACGCCTCCCGCTTCACCGTCTCCGACGGCGTGGAGAACGAGGACGGCGTTCTGGTCCGCTCCGCCGACATGCAGGAATACGTCTTTCCCCCCGCCCTCCGGGCCATTGCCCGGGCCGGGGCGGGCACCAACAACATCCCCGTGGACCGCTGCTCTGAAAGCGGCATCGTGGTCTTCAACACCCCCGGCGCCAACGCCAACGCGGTCAAGGAGCTGGCGGTGTGCGCCCTGATGCTGGCCTCCCGGGACGTGGTGGGGGGCGTGGAATGGGTGAAGGCCCAGGCCCGGGCCGGCGAGGACGTGGCCAAGGTGGTGGAAAAGGGTAAGAGCCAGTTCGTGGGCCCCGAGATCTCCGGCAAGAATCTGGGGGTCATCGGCCTGGGCGCCATCGGGGTGCAGGTGGCCAACATCGCCACCAAGCTGGGGATGACCGTCTACGGCTACGACCCCTTCCTCTCCGTGGACGCCGCCCTGTCCCTCTCCCGTCTGGTCCACCATGTCACCGATCTGACCGCCATCTATAAAAACTGCGATTACATCACCATCCACGTGCCCCAGACGGCCGACACCAAGGGGATGCTCAACGCCGCCGCCTTCGACCAGATGAAGACCGGCGTGCGCGTTATCAACCTGGCCCGGGGCGGCCTGGTGGCGGACGAGGACATGATCGCCGCCCTGAAGAGCGGCAAGGTGGCCCGGTATGTCACCGACTTCCCCGACAACGCCCTCACGCTGGTGAAGAACGTGGTCCCCATCCCCCATCTGGGTGCCTCCAGCCCCGAGAGCGAGGAGAACTGCGCCCTGATGGCGGCCCAGCAGCTCCGGGACTATCTGGAGACCGGCAACATCCGCAACTCCGTCAACCTGCCTACCCTGGAGCAGGACTGGTCCGGCGAGACCCGGCTGTGCATCATCCACCGGAACGTCCCCAACATGCTGGCCTCCATCACCGCCGCCCTCTCCAGAGAGAACGTGAACGTGGAGAACATGACCAACAAATCCAAGGGCAATTATGCCTACACCATCGTGGACGTAAGCGCCCGGGTGGGCGACGCGGTGGCCGACGAGATCCGCGCCATCTCCGGCGTGCTGCGGGTCCGCGTCCTCCGGCACTGAGCCGTCTTTCCCTTTTTCTGAGAACAAAGCTGCCCGCGCGCCCCATTGAGGGCGCGCGGGCAGCTTTCTGCTCTCTATACCGCGGATTCAGCTCCGCTCCAGAACCTGCATAAACTCTTCGCCGGTGAGGGTCTCCTGCTCCAGCAGGTACTTGGCCAGCGCATGGAGCTTGGACTCGTTGGCCTTCAGAATGTCCGCGGCCTTCTGGTGGGCGCTGCGGACGGTCTCCACCACCTTGGCGTCGATGCGGGCGGCGGTCTCGGCGGAGCAGGCCAGGGCGGTGTCCCCGCCCAGATAGCGGTTCTGCACCGCCTCCAGCGCCACCATATCAAACTCTTCGGTCATGCCGTACCGGGTGATCATGGACCGGGCCAGCTTGGTGGCCTGCTCGATGTCGTTGGAGGCGCCGGTGGTCATATTGTCCGCGCCGAAGATCAGCTCTTCGGCCGCCCGGCCGCCGGTGAGGGTGGCGATCTTGTTCAGCAGCTCGGTGCGGCTCATGAGGTTGCGCTCCCCCTGATCCACCTGCATGGTGTAGCCCAGGGCGCCGGAGGTCCGGGGCACGATGGTGATCTTGGTCACGGGTGCGGAGTGGCTCTGGAGGGCGGCCACCAGGGCATGGCCGGTCTCGTGGTAGGCCACGATGCGCTTCTCCTCGGGGGAGATGACGGCGCTCTTCCTCTGGGCTCCGGCGATGACGGTCTCCACGCTCTCCTCCAGGTCCTCCTGTGTCACCAGGCCCCGGCCCATACGCACCGCCCGGAGGGCTCCCTCGTTGATGATGTTGGCAAGCTCCGCCCCGGAGGCGCCCGAGGTGGCCCGGGCAATGGCCAGGAAGTCCACGTCCTCGGCCATACGCACGTCCTTGGCGTGGACCTTCAGGATGGCTGCCCGGCCCTGGAGGTCGGGTAGCTCCACCGGCACCCGGCGGTCAAAGCGCCCGGGGCGCAGCAGGGCGGGGTCCAGGGTGTCGGGCCGGTTGGTAGCCGCCAGGATGACCACGCCCTTCCGGCCGTCAAAGCCGTCCATCTCGGTGAGGAGCTGGTTGAGGGTCTGCTCCCGCTCGTCATTGCCGCCCATGCCGGAGCCGTCCCGCTTTTTGCCGATGGTGTCGATCTCGTCGATAAATACGATGCAGGGGGCCTTCTCCTGGGCCTGTTTGAAGAGGTCCCGGACCTTAGCCGCACCCATGCCCACGAACATCTCCACGAACTCCGAACCAGAGATGGAGAAGAAGGGCACCTTGGCCTCGCCGGCCACAGCCTTGGCCAGCAGGGTCTTGCCGGTGCCCGGAGGTCCCACCAGCAGCGCACCCTTGGGCAGCTTGGCCCCGATCTGGGCGTATTTTTCCGGGTTGTGGAGGAAGTCCACGATCTCGGTAAGGGCCTCCTTGGCCTCCTCCTCGCCGGCCACATCGGCGAATGTGACCCCGGTCTCGGTTTCGGCGTAGATCTTGGCCCCCGATTTGCCGAAGGTCATGGCGTTGCCGGGCAGGCCGCCGCCCATCCGCTTCATCATCTGGCGGGAGAGCAGCTCCCCGATGAAAATAAAGAACACGATGGGCAGCACCCAGCTCACCAGGAAGGTCATGATGGGGCTGGCCTGTGTGGGAATCTCGGCCTCAAACTGGATCGCCGGCTCGGACTCCCGGAGCTGCTGGAGGAGCCGCTGGCCGTCGTCCGGCCAGATGCCGGTCTTGTAGTAGCCTTCCCTGCCGTTTTCCCCTTCGGCGACGAACACAAGCTGGCCGTCGGCGTCGTCCAGGGCCACCTCCTTCACCTTGCCTTCGTCCACCATGTCCAGGAACTGGTTATAGGGCACCTCCACCACCTGCTTCTGGAGGAGGGAGGGAAACAGCAGCGCGTTGAGCAGCAGCAGGACGATCATCGCCAGGATATAGTAGTAGATCAGTGGTTTTTTGCTGGGCTTCTGCGGGTCTTCCGTATGGGTTACCATGGTAACTCTTCCTTTCCGCGGTCTTTTGTTCTGTTTCGCCCTCTATTATCTTTTTATTTCTTGTACGAAATATGGACAAGTTTTGAATTTTTTGCAAACTTGGGACGGCTGCTCTCATTTGTCCCCCAAAACCGACCCGCGCACGCCGCGCGGCCCGCAGACCGCCGGAGAGACCCCCTTCCATACAGAAACCGCCCGTCCGGCCTGGGCCGGGCGGGCGGTGTTTCAAATCACGTCCTCCGGGGCGAACACCCGGGCGGACAGCACGTCGGAGAGCTCCACCAGCACCGGTGAGAAGCCCCCGGCGTACTCCCCCGCCGGGGAGCGCAGTCCAACCCCCGCCTCCGGAGGCTGCACGGGCAGGGACACCACCGCTCGCAGGCCCTCCTCGGGCCGCCCCTCCATCATGAGGAAGCCCCCGTGGAGCCGCGCGATGCGCCGCACCGCCTCCAGCCCCAGGCCCAGGCCCTCTCCAGGGTCCATGGAGACGCCGCGCGCCTCCCCGCCGAACAGCCGGGCCAGATCTTCCGCCTCCAACCCCTTCCCCCGGTCCCATACCGTGAGCACCGCCCGGCCCCTGCGCTTGGCCAGCCGCGCCCCCAGCGCGCCCCCGGCCCCCGCCGCCTTCATGGCGTTGGAGACCAGGCTGAGCACCAGCCGCCGCAGCAGGGCCTCGTCCCCCACGGTGAGGAGGGTGACGAGCTCCGTCTCATAGGAAAAACGGTACCCCGACATGGCGCACACGCTCTCCACCTCCCGGAACAGCTCCCGGCAGAACCCCGCCATGTCCAGCGGAGCAGGCCGATAGAGGTCCTGGTCCCGGGCGTCGGCGAACTCCAGGTGGTCGGCCAGCCGCAGCAGGCGGTAAAGTCCCTGATTGGCAGCCGCCAGATATTTTTCTCGTTTCTTCTGGTCGCTCTCTCCGCCGGCGGGTTCCAGCCGCTGGAGGGAGGCCGCCAGACCGGCCGTCTCCTGCCGCAGCCGCAGGGCCAGCTTTTCCAGCCCCGGTCCGGCGACCGCCTCATGCTCCGGATGCAGCACGGCCAGGAGCCCCCCCCGCCCCACGTCCTGGACGCTCATGCGGAAGCTCCTTGCGCCCACGCGCCCGGTGCACACGATGGGGAATTCTGCGTCTGTCGGAACCGCGAGCTCTTCCGGCGCGCGGTCCCCCTCCCGCAGGCCCGGGAACACCCTCCCCGCCGCCGGGTTCCGATACCGTACCGTCCCCTCCTCCAGCAGCAGCACCGGCTCCGGAAAGCCGTCGAAAAGCTGTGCCGGGTCCAATTCCATGGTTGACAAAAAAATGCCTCCTCAATGGTCTTCGCTACTAGCATGCGCAGAGGGCTCAAACTATAATTGCTTTAAGTGTACCAAATATTGGGCCCCCCTACAAGAGAAAATGTCGAAATTTGTCGAATTTTACGCACCTTACAAACTTACTATCGAAAGCCATGGAATTTTCTTTTCATAGGCTCTTGATATTTTTTTGATGGTGCATTATAATAATGGCCGTAAACGAGGTCCCATATGATTTTCAAAGGAGAGTATGAGCTTATGAGCATCAAGATCGGTATCAACGGCTTCGGCAGAATCGGCCGCCTGGTATTCCGCGCGGGCCTCAGCCGCCCTGACGTGGAGTTTGTCGGCATCAACGACCCCGGTATGACCCCCGACTATATGGCCTACATGCTCCGGTACGACACCATCCACGGCAAGTTCGACGGCACCATCGAGTATGATGAGGACAGCATTACCGTCAATGGCCACAAGGTGATGGTCTACGCCAAGATGAGCCCCTCCGAGATCCCCTGGGGCGAGATCGGCGCGGAGTACGTGGTGGAGTCCACCGGTCTCTTCCTCACCAAGGAGAAGGCCCAGGGACACATTGACGCCGGCGCCAAGAAGGTCGTTATGTCCGCTCCTTCCAAGGATGACACCCCCATGTTCGTCATGGGCGTCAACAATACAACCTATGATCCCAGCATGACCTTTGTGTCCAACGCCTCCTGCACCACCAACTGCCTGGCCCCCATCGCCAAGGTCCTCAACGACGCCTTCGGCATCCAGGACGGCCTGATGACCACCGTGCATTCCGTCACTGCCACCCAGAAGACCGTGGACGGTCCCTCCAAGAAGGACTGGCGCGGCGGGCGCGCGGCCACCTATAACATCATCCCCTCCAGCACCGGTGCTGCCAAGGCCGTGGGCAAGGTCATCCCCGCCCTCAACGGCAAGCTCACCGGTATGTCTATGCGTGTGCCCACCCTGGACGTGTCCGTGGTGGACCTCACCGTGAACCTGGCCAAGCCCGCCAAGTACGATGAGATCTGCGCCGCCATGAAGGCCGCCTCCGAAGGCGAGCTGGCCGGCGTGCTGGGCTACACCGACGAGGACGTGGTCTCCTCCGACTTCATCTCCGACCCCCGCACTTCCATCTTCGACGCCAAGGCCGGTATCGCACTCAACCCGAACTTCGTGAAGCTCGTGGCTTGGTATGACAACGAGTGGGGCTACTCGAACAAGGTCGTGATGCTGATTCAGAAGATGGCCGCTTACAACAACAAATAATCGTAAGCCGTCGCTATAATGGAAGAAGGAACCCGTGTGGGTTCCTTCTTTTTTTGTGGCTGCGGGGGGGCTGAGGTTGCCCTGCCAGGCAACGTATTCCGGGACGGCGGGTGTTGTCCCGGGATGCCCGCTACCGGGCTTCGGAATCCACGCGCATCTCGATCGAGGCGCCCGACCACTGGTTGATGAGGCGTTTCTCCGCGCGGAGCCGCCGTCCGCCGTATGCGATGCGGATTTCGACTTCGAAGGGTGTCGTGTCGCCGATGTCGTTGCCGGCCGGCAGCGTATGGGGTACGATATAGATGTAGAGCAGAAGGTGGTCGCACGGCCCGGTTTCGAGACTTGCGCGGCCGCCGCCGGGATTCCCGGCGGGCTTTTCCCGCAGGTTCGAGCCGACGTCGGCGACATGTGCCTCGGTCGATGCGAAGCCGGTGCGGTTGCCCGCCGTGTCGAAGCAGCCGCACATCAGCGCGACGTTGTAGCGCCACCAGCCTTCGTAGCGGCTCGAAATCTCGATTGTGAATCCCTCTTTTGTTGCCATACGGTGCAAATATAGCGATTTTTACCGAAGATGGAATCCGCGGCCGGAATTTCCGGAGCCTGTGCCGTGCCTCTTCTGCGGGCGGGCGACCGGATATCCGGGAGTGCGGGGATGTTAAAACTCTGCATTTTCTTTGCAAATGTCTTATATTTTCGTAACTTTGTGCCCTAAATGCGCTCCTATGGAGGAAACAAAAAGATATACGATTGCTTACAGGGGGCTCAGGAGCGGCCTGCACGACTTTCATTTCAAGGTCGACGGCGGGTTGTTCAGGGCTTACGGCAGTACGGAGATCAAGGACGGAGACTGCGATGTCTCGGTCGCCCTGGAGCGCGGCGAGTCGATGCTTACGCTCGATGTTACCGTGGACGGTAGTGTCGTCGTGGAGTGCGACCGCTGCCTGGAAGACTGCAATGTGCCGATCCACTACGAGGGGCAGTTGCTGGTGAAATTCTCGGACGAGGTGCACGAGTACGACGGCGAAGTCATGTGGCTGCTGCCGATGGAGGACGAAGTCGACCTGACGCAGTACATCTACGAAAGTATCGTGCTTGCGCTGCCTTATCAGCGGGTGCATCCCGACGGGGAGTGCAATCCCGAGATGCTGGAACGCTTCCGCATCGTTTCCGACGAGGAGTTCGGGGGGATCGAAGCCCGGGCCGAGGCCGAGGGCCGCAACGAAGGCGAATGGGCCAAGCTGGCCGCGCTCAAGGAGCAGATGGAGGCCGACCGGGGGGACGGGACGCAAACAGAACGAAAGGAATAAGCTATTTCCGGCCGGGGAGGCGCTTTTGTCCCGGGCCGGGGAATATTTGACTGGAAATACGTTAAACTTATAATTTATATTGTAAAATGGCACATCCTAAACACAAAGTCTCGTCGACGCGACGCGATAAGAGAAGAACTCATTACAAGGCTGTCGTTCCGACGGTGGTCATCTGCTCGAACTGCGGCGCAGCGACGTTGTATCACCGCGTATGCCCCGAATGCGGTTTCTATCGCGGAAAGCTGGCGATCGAGAAAAAGGCTGCCGAATAAATCGGCAGGGTTAAAGAGTGCATCCGCGAGGCTGCCCTCTTTTTAGTTTATGCAAGCACCTGTCTTTGTTGCGTGCGGCCGTCCGGCCTATGGCCGGGATGCCGGCGCAGGGAGGGCGGGAGATGAAATTTAACCAAATCGCACGATTATGTTAAAGATTGGTGTAGATGCCATGGGGGGCGATTATGCGCCCGAGGCTGCGGTCAAGGGGGCTGTCATGGCACTCGATGCGATCGGGCCGGACAGCCGTATCGTATTGTTCGGCGACGAGGCGAAGGTTAAGGCCGTGCTCGCGGCCGAAGGCTGTCCTGCCGACCGGTTCGATATCGTTGCTACCACCGAGGTGATCGAAATGGGCGACCATCCCGCCAAGGCGTTCCAGGCCAAGGCCGATTCCAGCATCACGGTGGGCTTCGGTTACCTGGCCAAAGGGGCCATAGACGGTTTTGCCAGTGCCGGCAGCACGGGCGCCATGATGGTCGGGTCGATGTACGCCGTGAAACCGATCGAGGGGGTTATCCGTCCCACGATCTCATCCATCATTCCTACGGTGACGGGGCATCCCGCGCTGTTGCTGGACGTGGGACTGAACGTAGACTGCAAACCCGAGGTGCTGGCGCAGTACGGGCTGATAGGCTCGATTTATGCCGAAGCCGTGCTCGGGATCCGAAAACCCCGTGTAGCCGTGCTCAACATCGGCGAGGAGGAGACCAAGGGCAATACGCAGTCCAAGGCCACGTACGAGTTGCTGAAGGCCGACGACCGCATCGATTTCGTGGGTAACGTCGAGGCGTCGTACCTCTTCACGGGCAAGGTCGCAGACGTGGTCGTCTGCGACGGTTTCGTGGGCAATACGGTACTGAAGATGGCCGAGGGCCTCTACCACATCAACAAGAAACTCGGCGGCGGAAACGCTTTCTGGGACGCGATGAATTACGAGAACGTGGGCGGTACGCCCGTGCTCGGCGTCAATGCGCCTGTGGTCATCGGCCATGGTATCTCATCGCCCAAGGCGATCAGGAGCATGATCCTTTCGGCCGAGCGGTGCATTACGGCGGATCTGACCGCCAAGTTGCAGCGCGCTTTCAAAAATTAATAATCATTAGGTAAAGAAAAGTTAATGGGCAAGATAACAGCAGCAATTACCGGTGTGGGTCTATATCTCCCCGATTATATCCTCACCAACGAAGAATTAAGCACCATGGTCGACACGTCCGACGAGTGGATCATGTCGCATATCGGCGTCAAGACGCGCCATATCCTCAAGGGCGAAGGCGTCGGCACTTCCTATATGGGTGCCCGCGCGGTCATCAACCTGCTGGACAAGGCGGGCGTAGACCCGATGGAGGTGGATCTGGTGATCTGCGCCACGGTGACCCCCGATATGTTCTTCCCTTCGACGGGTAATCTGATCGCCGACCAGGCGGGTTGCAAAAACGCTTTCGCGTACGATGTTTCGGCGGCTTGCAGCGGTTTTCTCTTCGCACTGACGACAGGTGCCAAGTTCATCGAGTCGGGATCGTGCAAGAAGGTGGTCGTGGTCGGTGCCGACAAGATGTCGACCATCGTCGACTATACCGACCGTTCGACCTGTCCGATCTTCGGTGACGGCGCCGCAGCCGTGCTGCTGGAACCCAATACGGAGGGTTACGGTGTGCTGGACGAAATCCTGCGTTCGGACGGCTCGGGCGAGTTGCAGCTTTACATGAAGGCCGGCGGATCGCGCTATCCGGCTTCGATCGAGACCGTGCAGAATAACTGGCACACGATCATGTGGGACGGACACGCCGTATTCAAGGCCGCCGTTTCGAAGATGGCCGACGTGTCGGTGGAGATCATGGAGCGCAACAACCTTACCTCGGACGACATCCGTTATCTGGTTCCCCATCAGGCCAACCTGCGCATCATCGACGCTACGGCCCGCCGCATGGGGCTCGACCATGACAAGTGCATGATCAATATCGACCGCAACGGCAATACCACGGCGGCGACGATCCCCTCGTGCCTCTACGACTACGAGAAGGAGCTGAAGCCGGGCGACAACCTGATCCTGTCGGCATTCGGCGGCGGGTATACGTGGGGTGCCATCTATGTGAAGTGGGCATATGACGGTTCGAAAGCCTGCCAGGTCGATCCTGCCGAGAAATAATCCGGTGCGGGCGAGAGCCCGGCCGAAAGCACGGATAGGGCGGAAACTTGTACGGTTTCCGCCCTTTTCCGTGCCTGGGCTGTCCGTGCCGGAGCGGCGGGTACAAGATTTTTTCGTAATTCTGGAAGATTTTTATAACCACTTTATTAGCAAGCAGTTCTGAGGATAAGGTAAAAATGAGGTAATGATTT